>ERZ1026792.100-NODE-100-length-98141-cov-4.137807_pt1 | contig 98141 bp, 84 predicted proteins | sample MGYA00520884_ERZ1026792 | MGnify/ENA primary metagenome ERZ1026792 (study PRJEB33270, sample SAMEA104284473) | anaerobic digester metagenome | biome: Anaerobic digester microbiome; feature: mesophilic sludge digester; material: Anaerobic digester biomass | place...
CAGCGTCGACTTGCCCACGTTGGGCCGGCCGGCAATGGCGATGAATCCCGATTTAAACACGCGCTGCCGCCTCCGCGATCGATGTCCCGTATTCATTCCGGCCGTTCCGCAACTTGAGCGCGCCCCTCGGGACCGCGGGGTCGGGTCGGGCGGCGACCGGGCGACCGCCGAGACGCGACTGGAGCAAAGCTCGGTTCCTGCCTCCCGGCCCGTTGAAGCTCGACAGGTCGGCCGGGGCGACGTGGAATACGTTGCCGGAGCTGTCCGCGCCGGTATTCTCGAGGAGCTCCAGGGCCATGTCCCGAAAGAGCTCGGACTCCACGAGACTTCGGAAGGCGGGATGCCAGGGGCCCGCGAGAATCGAGCCCTCTTTTTCCATCTCCTCCGTGGCCTGCAGTCCGAGGCGAGTGACGGCAATGCGGGCCCTCGCCAGGCGGGCGAGCGCAGTGCCGCACCAGGCCACCGCTTCCTCCAGGGAGAGGGGGCGATACGTCCCCCGTTCATAAAGGCGGGCAAGTTCCGTGTCGCGGAAAACGATCACCGGGTGGATGCGGACCGTGTCCGGGCCGATCCGGATCGCTTCGGCAACGGAGGCCTCAAAGGAAAGCCGGCTCTCTCCGGGAAGCCCCGCCATGAGGTGCAGGCCTGTCTCGAGCCCCCTGTCCCTGCAGAGTCTTACCGCCCTGCGGACATCCTCCGCCGTGTGGCCCCGTTCGGATTTCCGCAGCACCCCGTCGTCCATGGACTGGGCCCCGATCTCCACCGCCCTGACGCCCTTCGACGCAAGGATGCCAATACACGCCTCGTCGATGTCGTCGGGACGGGTGGAGACGCGGATGGAGTGGACCGCGCCTTGCGCGATGAGCGCCGATGCCATGTCCAGGAGATCCTGCATCTCGTCCCGGGGCATGCCCGTGAAGCTCCCGCCGTAAAAGGCGATCTCCCTGCGGTCGTACCGTCCCCCGCGTCCTGCGAGGCATGCGCTCACCGTCTGCCGCATGAAGTCCTCCGTGACCGGAGGCGCGTTGCCGGCGATGATTCTCTCGTTGCAGAAGACGCACCGGTGGCGGCAGCCGCGGTTGCGAAGGAAGAAGGGGATGATGAGGAGACGTTTCCTGGTGCAACCGTTCATTTCGTTTGTTCGTCTGTCTGGTCTGTTCCGTCGGGAGAAGAACGTCTATTTGGTTAATTTCGTTTTGCCTTGTGGCTTGCGGCTTGTTGCTTGAGCCTTGTTTGTTATTCCTGCACACCCTCCCCATGATCCGGTGAAGGGAGTTTTTCGATGGCCTCGAGCGCCTTTCGGGCTGCCCGCTGCTCGGCCTCCTTCTTGTTGCGGCCCAGGCCGGCGGCGCTCACGATATCGCCGACGCTCACCCTGATCTGGAAGACCTTGTCGTGGTCGGGCCCGAATTCCCGGAGCACGCTGTACCTCGGGATCGACCGGAAGCGGTTCTGGGTGAGCTCCTGGAGGGCGGTCTTGTAGTCCTGGTAAAGGATCCTGACGGTGCCCGTGTCCAGCAATGGCTGGAATCGCTTCGCGACGAACGAGCAGACGCCTTCGAAGCCCGCGTCGCGGTACACGGCGGCAATGATCGCCTCGAGCGCGTTCGCCAGGATCGAGTTCTTCAGCCGTCCGCCGGAGATGTCCTCGCCCCGGCCGAGAAGCAGGTAATCGCCCAAGCGAAGCTCCCTGGCCAGCCCGGCCAGGGGTTTCTCGTTGACGATGGAGGAGCGGATCTTAGAGAGATCACCCTCCGTCAAGTCCGGGAATTTTTTCATCAGCATGTCGCTGATGCACAGGGTGAGGACGGCATCGCCAAGAAACTCGAGCCGTTCGTTGTCCTGCCTGAGGAGATCCGGGTTCTCGTTCGCATAGGAGCGGTGCGTGAGGGCGCAGTCCAGGAAGGAGGGGTCGTTGAACCGGTACCCCAGGGCCTCCTCGAGGAGCTCGAGCTGTGTCCGGCGCTCACGGGTCATGGCGGATCCGGGCGTTGACCGTCCCGGCCTCGGCGGATTCGATGACAACGTCGACAAGGCGGTTCATCAAGTCTCTGCTTTCCCCCGCCAGGAGCACGGGGATGTAATTGCCGGTGAACCCCTTCAGGCGTCCGGTCTTTCGGTCGCGGCTGCCCTCCACGAGGACGGTCTGCCTGGTCCCCACGGCCCGTCTGGCGAACTCTTCCCGTTTCGCCAGTCCCAGGGCCCTGAGGGCCGCCGCGCGTTCGGCGCGCAGACCCGCCCCGATCTTCCCCGGCATGGACGCGGCCAACGTCCCCGGCCGCTCGGAATACGGGAAGACGTGAAGGTAGGCTACCGGAAGCTCGCGCAGCAGCTCCGCCGTGTTCTCGAATTCCCCGTCCTTCTCGCCGGGAAAGCCGGCCATCACGTCGACGCCGATGGCAAGGTCCGGGATTTCTGAAACCAGCCGGTTGACGAGATCCCTGAAGAACTGTCGGCCGTAGTGACGCCCCATGGCGGACAGGACCCGGTCATCGCCGCTCTGCAGCGGGATGTGAAGGTGGGGGCAGAGAAGCCTCGACCCCCGCAGGCCCTCGATGAGTTCCTCCGTCACTTCCAGGGGCTCGATGGAGCTCAGGCGGAGCCTCCCGATCCTGCATGACTCCTCGATTTGGCGCAGCAGGGACGGAAGACCCCGGGGCGGGACGAGGTCGGCGCCCCATGCACCCAGGTGCACTCCGGTCAGGACGATCTCCCGGTATCCGGCGCCGACCAGGGCCGAGATGTTCTCGAGAACGTCGCCGGGCTGCATGCTTCGGCTGGGCCCGCGCGCCGACGGGACGATACAGTAACTGCATCGGGCGTTGCAGCCGTCCTGGATCTTGAGAAAGGCGCGCGTGCGGCCGGGGAATCGCCCGGGGGAGGGACCCGTGAAATGCCTGGCCTCCGCGATATCCCGGACCATGACCTCGGCAGGGCCCCCGTTGAGCGAGGCCGCGAGGCCGGGGATGAGCTCCTTCTCGGCATTTCCCGCAACGATGCGGACGTTGGGCAGCGTCTTGAGCTGCTCCGGCGCCACCTGGGCATAGCATCCCGTCACTATGACCGGAGCCGAGGGGTTCCGGCGGGCGGCCCTGCGGATCAGCTGCCGGGACTGGAAATCCGTCCGGGCCGTGACCGTGCAGGTGTTCACGATGCAGACATCGGCCTCGGCGTCGAAGCCGACCAGGGTGTGCCCCATCCGCCGGAGGCCTTCCGCCAGGCCCGCCGATTCGCACTGGTTGACCTTGCAGCCAAGCGTCACCAGCGCGATTCTCCTGGGCCTGTCCTTCCGGGCGCTCCCTTCCGGGACCGGTCCTCCCCCGCTTTTCTTCATGATCCGTTCCGTGTCGGGCGTATCGCGCGGCTTTCCGGTCGCTGTCGCGTCCCGTGGAGCGTCGAGTCGGCACGTTTTTTGAACAAGCAATGTAGACCGCGGCCGGAGGTTTGTCAAGACGCAATAATTACTGGATATCACAACGGAATCGTGGTAGACAGTCACAAACCGTAACAGGGGGGATCGCGATGGATGCCATTGCCGGGTTCATGTCCGAGAATGGGGTAATCGTCCTTCTCATCATCCTTGCCGCCGTCGGTCTGTTCTGGCTGCTCAGCCGCTTCTTCAAGCTCACCCTCGTCATTGCTGTTGCCGTTCTGGCCCTGCTTGCCTTTCAGCACTTCAGCCCGTCGGGAGATCTGAAGACGAAATTCAGGGGCCTCGTCGACCGGATCACGACCAAAGCAGGGGACGTCAAGGAAAACATGAAGGATTTCTTCTCGGACCAGAAGAGCAAGATGCAGAAGCACATGGACGAGGCGCGGGGCAACGGTGACAGGAAGGAGGCGGGGAAGAAGTAGCCTCCGGTCCGGGGCTGCCCCTCGGGCAGCTCGACGCCCTCCGAAGGGGCGTGCCTGCCCGGTTTTCAGAAAAGGTCAATGGACATGGCCCTTGCCGGGCATGCGGTGACGCAAAACTCGCATCCGTTGCAGCGCTCGGGGTCGAAGACGATCATCGATGTGCCGGGGTCCATGTGAAGCGCTTCGGTGGGGCAGAAGGCGATGCAGGCCCCGCAGTGTACGCACTTATCCGTATTCCGGGTGACGCTTTTCGAAAGGGGTTCCACGCGGAGCCCCTTTTCCTTCATGAACCGGACCCCCGCGTCGAAATTCTCTTTCGTCCCGCTGAGTTCGAGGACCATGACGCCCTCGCGGCGAGGGAAGATTCTCGCCTTCAGAATATTGAAGTCCAAGTCGTACTTCTTCGCCAGATGGCACGCGATGGGCTGATCGACGTTCTCGGCGCTGTATCGGATGATCACCTTGCGTGTGACAGTGGCTGACATGTTCTTATCCTGCCTGTTTCCGTGAACCTAAGTGATTCCATGGGGATTGTCAAGCGCCTTCTCCCCGACCGGGGCCGCCCCCGGGGCTTTGGAGAAGCGTCTTCCAGTCCATGAGCGGGAAGGTGACGTGCAGCGAGTGGTCGTCGTCCACCAGGCGGTAGTCCAGGTTTTCGAAAACCTGCCCGGCAATGGCCCTCACCGCGTCCGGCGGCACGACGTCGTCATTCTTTCCGTGATAGAGCGAAACGGGGACCGTCACCCTCCTGCCGAGGAAGCGGCGAAAGTCCGGCACGTGCAGCGCCGGCGCCAGGAGGACGACCTTCCTCACCCTGGGCTCGTTCTCGCAGACATAGATGGCGGCCATCAGGCCGCCGAAGCTCGATCCCACCAGGCAAAGGTCCTGACGCCCCGCGAGCAGGCCGTTGAGCTGTTTCATCCTGTCTTCCAGCGGGCCGCCGAAGTCCTCGATGATCATGTCGGGGTAACGATCCCGGAAAAAAACGCCCTTTGTCCCCCGGCTGCTGCTTTCGAGCCCGTGAATGAAGACGCGCGTCATGTCCATCGCAGGGTTCCTCGCTCCGAGTGATAGGGCTTTATATCCGGTGATCGGATAATTATCAAGCACCCGACAGGGGCGTTAGAGGCGAGGGTCCCCGGGGGCGGCTGCGGGCTGGAGAGTTGTCTTCAGGAGAAATCCCTTTGTCCCCCGGGACCCCGCGTGGATTGCTTTGTGCCGGGCGATATGGTAAAAACCGTGCTTTCCGGAGGTGTTTATGGCACGGGTCATCCCCTTCAGGGCCGTGAGGCCGCAGAAGAAATTTGCCGGGGACGTGGCCTCTTTCCCCTATGACGTCCTCGACCGGGAGGAGGGGAGGGCGATCATCCGGAACAACCCCCTCAATTTCCTGAGAGTCGAGAAATCCGAGATCGATGTCCCCGACGAGATACGGGACGACGATCCCCGGGTATTCGCCCGGGCCCGCGAAAACCTGAGGACGTTCATGGAGCAGGGTGTCCTGTTCCGGGAGGACCGACCCTGTTTCTACGTGTACAGGCAGAAGGATGCCGTGCGGGAGCAGTGCGGGCTTGTCGGATGCGTCAGCGCGGCCGAATATGAATCGGGGCTGATCAGGAAGCACGAACTGACGAGGCTGGACAAGGAAAACGAACGGGTGAATCACATCGACACCGCGGGCGCCCAGACGGGACTCGTATTCCTGCTCTACCGCTCGAGACAGACCATTGACCGGATCGTCGCGTCCATCGCGCAGGGCCCTCCCGAGTACGATTTCAACACGACGGACGGCGTATCGCACACCGCGTGGGTCGTGAGCGACGGGGAGACGATCGAGACGTTGAGGCGGGAGTTCGAAACGGTGGAGCGCCTCTACATCGCCGACGGCCACCACCGGGCCGCATCGGCCTCGACGGTTGCCCGGATGCGGCGGGAGAAGAATCCGTCGCACACCGGCCGGGAGGAATACAATTTCTTCGTGGCGGCCCTGTTCCCCCACGGGCAGGTGAAAATCCTGGATTACAACAGGGCCGTCAAGGACCTGCAGGGGCTGACACCTGCTGCCTTCCTGGAAACGGTGCGGGTGAAGTTCAGTCTTTCACCGGGCTTCCGGGAACGGTCGCCATCCAGGCCCCACCAGTTCGGCATGTACCTGGGAGGGCAGTGGTACAGACTCGACGCCAGGCCGGAAATCTACGGGAAGGCCGATCTTATCGGGAAACTGGATGTCTCGATCCTCCAGGATCATCTCCTGGGCCCGATCCTGGGAATCCGTGACCCGCGCACGGATGAGCGAATCCGGTTCGTCGGGGGCATCCGCGGGATGGACGAACTGGAGAAACTGGTGGACGAGCGCGGGTATGCCGTCGCCTTCTCCCTGTGCCCCCCGGAAATATCGGAACTCATCGCCATTGCCGACGCCGGGATGATCATGCCGCCGAAGTCGACCTGGTTCGAACCCAAGCTCCGAAGCGGGCTTTTCGTGCACCTGATCGATTGAGGGTGGGGCGAAGGGTGAAGGCGAAAGCCGGAGGGCTGCGGAAGAAGACATGGACCGGCAGGATTCGCTGATTCACGAAGACGAAACGGTCGAGAGCCTCTACGGCGGGAGACTGAAGATCCTCCAGAAGAAGAAGGGGTACCGCTATGCGATCGACTCCGTCCTGCTGGCCCATTTCGTCGAGGCGAAAAGGGGGGAGCGGATCCTCGAACTCGGCGCCGGGAGCGCCGTGATCAGCCTGCTGCTGGCTGACCGCCATCGCGGGCTGCAGGTCACGGCGGTGGAAATCCAGGCCGACCTTGCAGACATGGCGAGGCGAAGTGTCTCCCTCAACCGCCTCGACGAACGGATCACGATCCTGCGGGCGGACCTCAGGAACGCCGCCGGGTCGCTCCCGGCGCAGGCGTGGGATGTCGCGGTCTTCAACCCGCCCTACCGGAAGGTGGGTTCCGGGCGGGTCAACCCGCAGGCGCAGAAAGCCCTCGCCCGGCACGAGATCGCGGGGACCGTCGCCGATTTTCTCGAGGCCGCGTCGCGCGCCCTGAAGCCCGGGGGCAGGGCCTGCCTCATTTACCCCTGCTCGCGCATGGTGGAAGCCGTCCACCGCATGAGGGCGCTCAAACTCGAACCGAAACGGCTCCGCATGGCTCATTCGAGGCCGGGGTCCCGCGGCAAGTTCGTTCTTGTGGAGGGCGTGAAGGGGGGCGGGGAGGAACTGGCCGTTTCCAAGCCACTGTATATATACCGGGAGGAGGGGGCCTACTCGGACGAACTGGAAACCCTGCTCAGCGGGATTTCCGTCCCTGCAGGATAGACCGGCACATCGTATCCCGAAGGATTTTCCTCAGTTCGGGGTCCGCGACACCGGCAAGAGTGCGGTCGATGTAATCCCGTTCATCCGCCCTCAGGTCCGAGGCGTCGACGGGCGCGATCCGCGGCGAGGGCTTTTCGGGAGGGGCTTCGACATCGCCGATGAAAAACCGGATCTGCGAGACCGCCGCTGCGCCGAGGATCCCGTTGAGCTTTTCGATGATGTCCTGTTTCATGAACTGCAGCTCGTGCATCCAGACGGACGTGGACACGCGGACGTAGAGCACGTCGTCCCGAAGCCTGTCGGGTTGGGCCTTCGCGCCGATCTGGGGCCCCACGGCCCTGTTCCAGGCCTCGATCAACCGACGGTCCTTCATGGGCAGGTGAATGGATTTTCTTCTCAGGGTTTCGGGGAGGATGTCCCCGATCAGCCTGGGGAACGACGATCCCTTGCGGCGCCTCATACGCGAACCATGGCACAGGCCGGGGCGGGAGTCAAGAAACAGGAGGCAGGCGGGTGAGAGGTCCAAGAGGCATGGAATCCAGCGCGAGAAAGGGATTGCAATGAGTCTGTCGGAGTTGGTTGAACGAATCAAGAAGCATCCGGACTTCAGCAGGGTCGGGATGATCCTCTGCCACAACGGCGTCGTGAGGGCCACGTCGCGGGACGGCAGGCCCGTCTCGGAGGTGACCGTCCGGGCGGACCGCAAGCGGCTCGAGACCGTCCTTGCGGAGATCAGGGCCATGCCGGGGATCGTCGAGGTGCTGGCCCATGTCCATGAGGGGGTCCTGAAGGTCGGCCAGGATGTGATGTACGTCGTCGTGGCCGGCGATTTCCGGGAGAACGTATTCGACGCCATCGTCACGGCGGTGAACCGCATCAAGGCGGAAGTGACGTCGAAAGAAGAAAAATGACGGCTCAAGGCATCTGGCGTATGGCAAAGGGCGAGATATGAGGGTTCCCCGCCATTTGCCCTGTGCCCTGGACCTTCGGCCAGGTTCGTGAGGTGCTCGTGAATCCCGTTGTCGTCAAGGCAAACCTCGTCGTGTTCATCGCGAGCTTCTGCACGCTTGTCATCGAACTGGTGGCGGGGCGCATCATGGCGCCTTACGTCGGCGTTTCCCTGTACACGTGGACGAGCATCATCGGCGTCGTCCTGGCGGGCATCAGCATCGGCGCGTGGATCGGCGGGATCCTGGCGGACCGGTATCCGCGCCCCTCCACGCTGGGCTGGCTTCTCTTCCTGTCCGGGCTCGGGGCGCTGACCATCGCTCCGCTGACGGACCTGATCGGCGCGGCGCCTCTGCAGACGACCCTGATGCTGAGGATCCTGCTGCTCACGACGGCCATTTTCTTCGTGCCCTCGACGCTGCTGGGAATGATCTCGCCCGTCGTGGTGAAGCTCACGCTGGACAACCTGAGCCGCACGGGGAATATCGTGGGAAAGATCTACGCCTTTTCCACGCTGGGCTCCATCATCGGGACCTTCGCGACGGGGTTCTTCCTGATCTCCTGGATGGGCACCCGCAGCCTGCTGCTCGCGATGGGGGCCGTGCTGATCGTGTCGGCCTTCCTGTTCGGGGGGCGGTTCATGAAGAGGGGAGCCGCGGCCATTTCCGCGGCGGCCGTCCTTTCCGTCGGCGCATTCCTCTTCGCGGCGTTCGGCTATGCCTACAGGCCGCTGCTCGACGAAAAGGTCTACTACTACAAGGAGAGCGACTACTTCACGATCAAGCTGATGAAGTATCCCATCAAGGGCGGGACGGTCGAAGGGGAGGCCCTCATCCTGGACAACCTGATCCACTCCATCAACGACGTCAGCGATCCGGCCTTTCTGGACTATGATTACATCCGGATCTACGAGGAGCTGGTCGGCTGGCAGATGCAGTCGCGCGCCTCCCTAGACGCGCTCTTCATCGGCGGGGGCGGGTACACGTTTCCGCGGTACATGGAGGCGGCATACCCCGGGGCGCGAATCGACGTGGTCGAGATCGACCCGGAGGTCACGCGCATTGTGCACGAGCACCTGGGCCTGCCCCGCAGCACGACGATCCGGTCCTTCAACGAGGACGGCCGATGGTTCGTCATGAACTCGAAGGACCAGGGGCGCTACGACTTTATCTTCGGAGATGCCTTCAACGACCTCTCGATCCCCTACCACCTGACGACCCGTGAATTCGCGCATCAGATGAAGGCTCTGCTCAAGCCGGACGGACTGCTCATCGCGAACCTGATCGACAGCGTCACGGAGGGCCTCTTCCTGCCGTCCTATATCCGCACCCTAGAGGACGTGTTCGGAAAGGGGAACGTAAACCTGCTGGTCCTGGCGCCGGAGCTTCAGCGGCTCGGGATTGCGACCTGCGTGGTCGTGGCAAGTCCGCGGAAGTGGGACATGAGGGACTTCGCGAGGGCCGCCGAAGGCCGGGAGGGCCGCAGGATGACGGCCCACGTCCTTCCCCAGGAGCGATTGCAGGAGATCCTGAGCGGCCGCCCCTCGATGGTCCTCACCGACGACCATGTTCCCGTGGACAACCTCACGGCTCCGATCTTCGAGGCGAGATACGGATACAAGAGAAGGTGACGGGCCTTGCCGCGGCCGGCAGGGATGCGCGAGAAGGGGAACCCCTGCGACGGCCGAGACGATGAACGCAACGCAGCGCCATAGGGAGGTGAATCATGTTTGCACCAGAGAGAATCCTCGTTCCGACCGATTTTTCCAGGTATTCAATCAAGGCGTTAAAGGAAGCGGCAGAAATCGCGTCCCAGTACGGCTCGACCATCTTTCTTCTTCACGTCGTCGATCGACGGGTCCAGGAATGCACGACGGATTATTGCATGAGCGACGATGTCGTGGAAAGCCTGAAAAGGGAAAGCCTGAAGGCATCACGGGAGAATCTCGGGAAAGAAGCCGAGAAGATCGTGAGGGAGAAGGATATCAAGGTCGTCATCAGCGTCAAGAGTGGGATTCCCGCCGAGACCATACTGAGCGAGCAACAGGCCAAGAAGATCGACCTGATCGTCATTGCCTCGCACGGGAAGACCGGACGCTTGAAGCAACTCATGGGCAGCGTCGCGGACAAGGTCGTCAAAGGCGCGAAATGCCCTGTTTACGTCCTCAAGCCCTGACGCCGCCCGACTGGGACGCGGCTGGCCGCGCCGGCTTCCCGGCGGCGCGTTCCCGGATGCGGGGCGGCGAATCGCGCCACGGAGTCCGCCGGAATCCCGCCAGGGGGTTTTCCGCAGCGCATCCATGCGATGTCCCCTGGAGAGCGCAGAAAATCAGGCTGTTCCCCGTTTTTTCCGCAGGAGAATGTAAATCGCCCTGTTTCGTACCCGGTAAAACGAACATCTCAAGGCCGCCGCCGAACCGTTCTCTTCGCCGGGCGAGTGAAGGGACGGGGCGGCCACCCGGGTTCACGATCGTTCCCTGCTGTAGGGCAGGCCGCTTTGAACACGGCTCTCGAAGTTGCGGAAGGCTTTATACCCGCGCCTGTCCAGCGGATAATCCCAGGAACCTTTTCGATGAACCATGTTTCCGCCAAAGCCGGCTTTGAATCGGTACATCCCGTAGAAGGGATGACGGGGATCCGCACGCGGAGAAACGGCGCCCATGTCATAGGTCAGGCAACCTCTTTCGCTCGCGAGCTTCATGGCCTCCCAATGCAGGGCGTATGGAGCCATGAGGTTGCGGTTTTCGCCGGAAGAAGCGCCATACAGATAGAATGCCCGGCGTTGCGAAATGGCGACGATCGCCCCTGCAAGGATATCCCGGCCCCGGGAGGCAAGGAGAAGCAGGATCTCGACGGAACCGCGTTCGAGAGCAAGCGGCGAGAACATCCCGGCAAAATGACGGTAAGAGGCCGCCGGGAAACCATTGCGCCTGGCCGTCTGCAGGTAAAGGTCGTAGAACACCGGCAGCATTTCCGAAGCGGCGCAGAACACACGGACGCCCTTCCGTTGCGCAAGGCGGACATTGTATCGGGTCTTCGGTTTCATTGCTCCAAAGACGGTATCTTCGGCATCTCCGAGGTCAACGACCCATGCGTCGGCGACGGTCAGGTCGACAGCCGCTTTCCGCAGATTCCAGTTGCGCGTGCCGATATTCAGGCGCAATTCCCGCAACTGCGGGACCGGACGTCCGGACCCCGATTGGCCGTTCGCGGCGTCTGCCGGATAGGGCGATTCCCAGGGGAGATCGTAGCGGATGAAGACGACGGCCGGATCGAGATGTCCAGCCAAGGCCTCCGACAACGCCTCGAGAAACAGGCCATACTGTTCAGAATCGGGTCCCGACTCGGGGCCTTGCGGGACATAGGCAAACGCAAGATCGTTGCTGAGGGGTCTGATCAGGGCCAGGAGGTCGCCCCGCTGCCCCATCGACGACTTAAAATCAAAGACTGCCGGTTTCCATCCGAGAAGCGATTTGACCTGGCTCCAGTACGCGGTCTGAAAAAGAATATCCGTGGGAAGCAGCCCGTGTATCTCCTTGCGTTGCAGATCGATATTCATCCACAGGAATCTCCCCTCTATTCTATGGTCGTGCGCCCCGAAGCGCGAACCGAAACCGGCATACTCGGACGTTCGGGGCGGTGCGGCGGCCGTCCGTCATCCCCATCATGCCCAGAAGGGACGTCCGGTGCAGCCGGATTCCCGTGCCGCCCATCGGCCCCTCCTGGATGCTTTTCTCTTCATTTGGCCTGGTTGTCGCGGCCATTTGTCGTCGGGATCGTGAATTGGACTGCCCAGGCCGAAGCGGCAGGCACGCCTCCTAGACGTGGCAGGCGACGGCATGGGCTGCATCCTGATTTGTCGGAGACCTATTCTTTAGCAGGCAAAATGCCGTCTGTAAATGCTCATAAAATGCAGTATAATTACCTATATAAAATAGGCAACATTAGCACAAAAAAGGAAATTCAGGAGGGAACACTGATGACGGGGAACGACGGCATCGAGATCGCCCTACAGGAACGCGTCAAGGAATTGAATTGTCTCTACGGGATAGCGCGCCTGGCGGAACGCAACCCCGACTCCATGGAGGACTTCCTGAAAGGCCTTGTCGACTTTCTCCCTCAGTCCTGGCGATATGCGGATGTGGCCTGTTCGCGCATCGTCTTTCATGGGGAGGCGTTCGAAAGCAGGACGTTCCGCTGGTCCGAATGGCGGCAGTCCGCGCAAATCCGGGTCGGCGATGAAATCGCGGGCGATGTGACGATCGGTTACCTGGAAGAGCGGCCGGCGGCGGACGAAGGCCCCTTTCTCAGGGAAGAGAGGGCCTTACTGGAGGATGTCGCCCGGCGTGTCGGCGAGATTGCAATCCGGATCATGGCACAACAGGAACTGCGGGAGCATAACCGGCAGCTGCAGGAAGCCAATGCGGCCCTGCGGGTGATCCTTTCCAACATCGAAGATGAAAAAAAACGAATGCATGAAAATATGCGGCTGAATATCGACAAGGTGATCATGCCGATTCTCCATACCCTGGCGCCCGCCGTTGCAAAGCACCGGCGAAAATATCTCGACCTATTGAAGACCAGCCTCGAAGAGATCGCAGCTCCTTTCATCGGCCGGCTCATGAATCACTTCCATTCCCTGACCCCGACGGAGGTCGATATCTGCAACCTGATTCGGAACGGGTTGCGCACGAAAGAGATCGCCGGCCTGCGGGGTGTCTCCGCGGCGACGGTCAGCCGGCATCGTGAACACATCCGCAGGAAGTTGAAGATCACGAACCGGCAAATCAATCTGACGACGTATCTGCAATCGCTCGGGATGCCGGATCCGCGATGACCGCATCGCCGCGGTGCCTCCGTTGACGCGGCGGGACGCCCTGCGCCGCCGCACTGGAAACGTATCCGGGGCCTCAGGGACCCCGGGGTCGCCTCCGGGGCCGTTCAGATGTCGAGAATGCGCGACGCTTCCTCCCTGTCCACATCCATGATGTAGCGGATTCCGCTGATGCGCGCCGACTCGGGCGTGAGGGCGGCCAGATCGTTGCGGGACATGTGCGTCAGCGCGAATTTCCGGCTCCCCGCCATGAGCTGGCGAAGCCCCTGGGCCAACCGTTCGTAATACGTATAGAGCCCGATGGCGCCCGTGGGAAGCCTGTCGAACTCCTTGTCCCCCAGCGCGTGGCGCAGCTCACCGGCTGTGACGAAGATCTCGTCTTTGGAATTCCCGAAACGCTCGATGTAAACGGGGACCTGTTGCGCGTCGATGGTCTGGCCGATGGTCTTTCCGACCATGGCGGCCGCAATGGGAGCCCGCGCCATGCCCACCATCTTTACATAGGGAGCGCCCATGGCCAGGGCCTTGAAAATCTGATCCTCGAAGGTGAACCCGCCGTTGACGGCGATGGCCGGCAGATGCTTGCCCTTGTCCGCCAGTTGCTTGGCGTACTGGTACGCAAGAGTATGCAGTTCGACCGGCGGGACGCCCCACTCGTTCATCATCCGCCACGGGCTCATGCCGGTGCCGCCGCCGGCGGCGTCCACGGTCAGCAGGTCCAGCCGGTACTTCGAGGCAAAGGCGATGGCCCGGGCCAGGTCGGCGGGGCGGTAGGCTCCCGTCTTGAGAAAGATGTATTTTGCCCCGGCTTTGCGGAGACCCTCGATCGTGGCGGCGAACCCCTCTTCGGTCACCATCCCGACACGGGAATGTCTCTCGAATTCCTTGAAGGTGCCCCTTTCAAAGGCCTTGATGACGTCGGGGTCGTGGGGGTTGGGGAGAACGATGTAGCCCCGGTCCTGGAGCATCTGGGCCCTTTTCAAATCCTTGATCTTCACCTCTCCGCCGATGTCCTTGGCGCCCTGGCCCCATTTGAGCTCGACACATTGCACCCCGAGTTTTTCAATCGCATATCGATGGACATTCAAACGGCTGTCTTCCAGGTTGGCCTGCACGATGATCGCGCCGTAACCGTCTTTCTGATAATCCGTATAGAGCTTCACCCGGCGCTTCAAATCGACGGTATCGACGATCGAGCCTTTTTTGAATACGGTCTCCGGATCCATGCCGACAACGTTCTCACCGATCGTCAGGCCCGTTCCCGCCAGGGCGGAGCCAATGGCGAGCCCTTCCCAGTTGTTCTTTGCGATATTGGTGGACCCGATGCCGGAAATCAGCCAGGGGAGGCGAAATTTGATACCCTGATCGTGACCGATCTTCACTTCGAGGTTGACGGCCGGAAAGATCGCCTTGTCGCTGTCGGCTTCGATGCCGTATGCGCCGACGACCGTTCCCATGATGTTGAAATGAGAATAATCGACGGGATACCTCTTCTCGGCCGCCGTGGTGATCACGCCGAAGGGCTGGGGATAGATGACCTCGTGGCCGCGGTAAGCGGATTTTCCGATTTCACACATGCCGATGCAACCGTCGATGCAGGTGACGCACATGCCCGACGACGGCGTGATGGACTCTTCCGTCCTGTTCTTCGTGAGTGTCGCGCTGGAGGTGTTGATTCTTGAAAAGGACATATGTGACGCTCCTTTCTGGATTGGGTCATTTCTTGATTTCGCATGCCACGCAGGGTGTCATGTAGCACATCATGTCGTGAAACGGCTCCTTCTCGATGCAGGGCGGGCTGAGATTCGCGCAGGCCCCGCAAATCGCCTTCTCCGGCTCGTTGTAGGTGCACCGGGCCTGGCAGGCCGGGCACACCTCCATGCATCCGCCGCAGAGCCGGCAGACGTCGGATTTGACGTCGAACGGCGTCCCGAGGCTTCTCGAACGGCCGCGGCCCCGGAACCCGATGGCCCCCGCCATCATCTGCTCCTTGCACATGCGGACGCACAATCCGCAAAGGATGCAGTCCTCGTGCTCCTGCCGGAAACGCTGCCGCCGGACACTGTGGGCCGATGCGATGTCCTGGATCGTTTTCGACTGCGGACAGGATGCCAGCAGGAGCTCGATGATGATTCGTCGCGCCTTCACCACGCGCTCCGATGCGGTGCGGACGAAAAGTCCCTCCTCGACGGGATAGGTGCAGGAGGAAACCAGCCTGGTCCTCGGGGCTTCGCCGATCTCCACCACGCAGAGCCGGCAGGCCCCGTAGGGGGAGAGCCCCTCCTTGTGACAGAGCGTGGGAATGGGAAAGCCCAGGTACCGAGCGGCCTCGAGGACCGTGGTGCCCTTTTCGACGGATACGGGCACCCCGTTAATCGTGAGGTTAACCATGTCGCGCTCCTTCCCCGACGGACCGCACGGACCCGTCTGCGGACTTTTTTTCGGTGAACGCCAGGTCGCAGCGCAGGCAGCGCCTGCTCTCTGTCCGGGCCGCTGTTTCGGGCAGAGCCATCTCTACCTCGCGGTAATTCTTCATCCTCTCTGCGGGCGCCAGCGACGGGGTCGCGGCCCGCGCCCCCGCCTTGTCCTCCGATTCACCGGCTTGTGCGGGCTCGACGTAAACACTGGGGAGCTTCGGCGTCGCCGGTTTTGCGAGGGGTTTCTTCTGGAGGTACCGGTCGATGCTTTCCGCCGCTTTTTTCCCGGCCGCGACGGCGTCGATGACCGTGTTCGGACCGGTCACCAGGTCGCCGCCCGCAAATACCCCTCGCAGGCTGGTTTCAAGGGTTTTCGCGTTCACCCGGATGCGGCCGCTCTTGTCGATGTCCAGGCCCATGGAGGCCAGGAATTCGCTTTTCGGCTTTTCGCCGACGGCGACGATGAGCGTGTCGAGCCTCACCCGGAACTCGCTTCCGGGTATGGGCAGGGGCTTGCGCCGTCCCGTGGCATCCACGTCGCCCAGGCGGTTTCTGATGCATTCAATGTCCACCAGGCGGCCTTTCCTGGAATGGATCTTTACGGGAGAAACCAGGGTTTCCAGTTCGACGCCTTCCCTGACGGCCGCCTCGATCTCCTCCTGGCGGACCCGTATCTTCACGGGAGAGATCAGGGTTTCAATCCGGACGCCTTCCTCCAGGGCTGCATCGATTTCCTCTTCATAGGCGGGCATTTCTTCGCGGGTGCGCCGATAGAAAAGGGAGACGCTCGTGACATCCTTCTGCCTGAGGGCGACGCGCGCCGCATCCACCGCCGAATTCCCGCCGCCGATGACGCCCACGTGCCCTCGGGCGAGCTCTTCCCCCCTCATGTTGAAGGCCTTGAGGAACTCGATGGAGGGGAAAACGCCCCGCACATCCTCATGCCTGAGGTCGAGGCGCATGCTTTCGTGCGCGCCGAAGGCCAGGAAGACCGCGTCATACCTGCCGGCCAACAGGTCCTGGACGGTCATGTCTTTCCCGAGGACGCGGCCGAATTCCATTTTGATCCTCCTGTTCAGGAGGGTCTTGATTTCCTTCTCGACAACATCCCTCGGAAGCCTGTACGCGGGCAGCGAGCAGGTCAGCATGCCGCCGGGCCTGTCCTCCGCCTCGAAAACCGTGACGCCGTATCCCTGCAGCGAGAGGCAATGGGCTGCGGTGATCCCCGCGGGACCGGCGCCGACGACGGCCACGCGTTGTCTCTTCTTTTTCGCAAGGACGGGTTTATAGGCCGACGGCTTCACCCGGTCCGTCACGAAGCGTTTCAGGGCGCGGATCGCGACGGCCTCCCCGCCGCTCGTGCCCAGGCTGCAACGGCTTTCGCATTTGCGGTCGCAGACCCGTGCGCTGACGGCCGGAAACGGGTTTGCCGACCGGATGACCCGGTAGGCCTCCTCGTAATCACCCTTTTCGATCATGGCCACATACCGCCAGGCCTCCGTGTCCACGGGACAGGCGGCCTGGCAGGGGGCCCCCGTCAGTTGCTTGCAGACAAAAGCGTCGCACCGCTTATCGTCTATGTGCCGCTCATACTCTTCGCGGAAATACTTCAGGGTGCTGAGAACCGGGTTGGCCGCGGTCTGGCCGAGGCCGCACATGGTCGTGTCTTTCACGGTCTGCGCCAGTTCCTCCAGCAGTGTCAGATGCTCCGGCAGGCCTTTACCGCAGGTGATGTCCTCGAGGATCTCATGGAGTCGCTGCGTTCCCTTGCGGCAGGTAAAACATTTGCCGCAGGATTCGTCCTGGAGAAAGTTCATGAAGTATTTGGCCACGTCGACCATGCAGGTGCTGTCGTCCATGACAATCATGCCGCCCGATCCCATAATGGAGCCGACCTTGGCGAGGCTGTCATAGTCGATGGGCAGATCGAACAGGGACGAGGGGATGCAGCCGCCGGACGGCCCACCGGTCTGGATGGCCTTGATCTTCCCCTTTCGCGCAGATCCGCCGCCGATATTTCGGACAACCTCATTGATGGTCATTCCCATGGGAATCTCGACGAGTCCGGTGTTCCGGATCTTGCCCACGAGGCTGAATATCTTTGTTCCAGAGCTTTTCTCCGTTCCGATCGCGGCGAAAGCTCGCGCACCGGCGTCTATGATAATGGGGATATTCGCCCATGTTTCAACATTGTTTATCATCGTCGGCTTTCCATTGAGGCCTTTCGCAATGGGGAAGGGCGGCCTTTGCCGGGGCTCGCCCATTCTTCCCTCAATGGATGCGATCAATGCCGTTTCTTCGCCGCAAACAAAGGCGCCTGCGCCCTTTACGATGCCTATGTCGAAAGAGAACCCGGTACCGAGGATGTTTTCCCCGAGCACGCCGAGTTCCCGGGCCTGAGAAAGAGCGGTGTTCAGATGTTGAATGGCCAGGGGATATTCGGTGCGGATATAAATGATGCCCTCCGATGCACCGGTGGCATAAGCTCCTATCAGCATGCCTTCGAGAATGCTGTGCGGATTGCCTTCGAGGACGCTTCTGTCCATGTACGCACCCGGGTCGCCTTCGTCGGCGTTGCAAATGATGTATTTTGCACCGCTGTTTCTCTGGGCAGCGAAAAGTGTCCATTTTTGTCCCGTCGGAAACCCGGCTCCCCCCCTTCCCCTCAGTCCGGATGCGATGATCTCCTCGAGAACAAATTTCGGGTCACGTCGGGAGAGGGCTTTGGCGAGAGGCAGATACCCCCCGTTTCCTATGTAATCATGGATACGGATCGGGTCGACCTTTTCGTTTCGGCCCATGATGGTTCGCAGCTGTTTTTTGAAAAAAGGAAGCTCGTCCTGCTGCTCGATGGTTTTTCCTGTTTCGGGATCGACGTAAAGCAACTCGGCGGCAATAGTACCTCTCGCTGTTGCGTCAATAATCGTCACCATGTCGTCCGGGCTGATCCTCGGATAGAAGGTCCGCCCGGGCTCCACGAGGACAGAGGGCTCCATGGCGCAGAACCCGTGGCAGCCTGTGATGCGCAGACGAATCCTGTCCGTGAGGTTCTTCTGAAGGAGCTCTTTTTCTGCAGCGCGGATTAAGGCGTTCGCACCGCTAGCCCGGCCGCAGGTGCCCGCAGAAATGACGATGGTTGGAATATCCCCACGAGCATCCGCAACAAGTTGAGTGTGCATGGCCGTGAATTCGTCTATGGATGTAAGTTTCTTCATACTCATACCTGTTCTTATTTTGTCGTCCCGTTGAGATCGAGCATGTGCCCGCTGCATTCTTTACGGGTGCAGATGCTGAGAACACTGCCTTTTTCGTTTACTCTCACATCGGCCATGGGGGCATTGCATTGCACGCAACGGCCGTCGCCCTGAAGATTTGAACTGCAATGGGGACAGAAAAGCGCGACCATTGCATTCTCAGGAACATCGATCTCGTACCGTTTGACGAAGTTTCCATACAGGGACGAAAACCTGGCCCATCCGCTCCGATCTTCCGCGGAGACCCGGATCCGTACGGAAGGATAACCGCCGAGACGATTTTCATTGTCCAGAAGGCTTCGACGGCAATGAGGACAGGAAACCTCCAGCGGAAATGTGTCGTGGGTCGAGTCCCCGCTGGTTCTGTACACTCCTGCTTTTGTGTGCCGGATGATTTGCCCGACCTTTCTTGCGTTTACGTTCGCGGAATAATGGCCGTCAGAGACGACGATGGGACCCAGCGCGCATGCCCCGAGACAGTTAACCGTTTCAAAAGTAATTTCGTTATCGGCGGTTGTTTCACCCGCCGCGACATGGAGTTGCCGCTGGAATTCCTCGGCAATGGCCTGACCGCCCCGGACATGGCAGGCCGTCCCAAGACAACAGGAAATCAGGTGCTTCCCGCGGGGTTTCAGGCTGAAGGCCTTGTAAAAAGTTGCGACTCCGTAAATGTCCACAAGGCTGCGCCCGGTCCGGTGGGCGACGATCCTCAAGGCTTCTTCCGGCAGATAGTGAAATTTACTCTGGATATCCTCGAGGATCGTCATGATCGATCCCTGCCTGCCCGTATGGTGTTCAACAATTTTTTCGATTTCCTCGGAGTTCATTTTTATTCCTTTCCCGGCGGAGGATCTTGTTTCCAGGCCGCTTACATTTCACCTATCGATACTCCTCGCAGTGCCAGACGCCCGCTTCCGGCTTGGGGAATCCGCACGTCGGATAGTTGTCGCAGTTGCCGCAAAGGCCGAGAACCCTGCGGGACGGCGACCGGACAGGCCTTTCGAACGTCATGTCGGGCGACGGGACGGCGGCCGGGAGACGACTGGCTTCATACTCCTCACAATATCGGACATCTCGCAAGCGGCCTTTCCTGGGCGTGAGTGAACAATGCGGATGACGGGCACAGTTCAAACACAACCCGCATGGTTTCCTGTCCATGACGCCCTCCTGCCTTTTGTATCCCCGACAGGGGCAAACTTCACGCCATGCGGGGCGGGGCGGGCGATCCGAGGAACGGTCCGGCGGGAAGTGCTTGAATCGCAAGGATGAACAGGGAGGAAAGGCCGGCGCGGGAGACGGGGGCGGCCGTCACGGCATACGCGGAAATGCCATCATCGGGTGGGGAAATCTTCCTCAGCCGGTGAAGAATTCCCCACTGCTCCCCCTATCGGCCTTTCCTGCCCGTTCCGCTTGTTTTGCCGGTTCCGGGCTTCAGTTTGTCGCGGAGGGTTTTACGGTCGATGCGGAGGATCTCCGCCGCACGGGATTTATTGCCGCCGACGCTCGCCAGGACCCTGCGGATATAGACGGCCTCCTCTTCTGCAAGGGGTCGGAACGGGACCGATCCCGACATGGCGGAAAACCGCATGACCGACGGCAGGTCGGGGATCTCCACCGTTCGGCCGTCGGTCATGACGAGGAGGCGCTGGACGAGGTTTTCGAGTTCCCGGACGTTGCCCGGCCACGCGTAGCCCATGAGGGTCTTCACAACCTCGTCCGAAAAGACCGGGGCGCTCTTCCCCATCTCTTCGGCGAATTTCCCCGCAAAGTGGGCGATCAGCACGGCAATATCTTCCCTCCGCTCCCTCAGGGGAGGCACGGTGATCGTGATGACATTGAGCCGGAAGAACAGGTCCTCACGGAAAAGGCGCTGATGGACCAGCGCTCTCAGGTCTTTGTTGCTCGAAGCGATGATGCGGACATCGACCTTCTGGGTCTTCCGGGCGCCGACCATGCAGACCTGCTTGTCCTGGAGAACCCTGAGAAGCTTCACCTGCATGGGAGGGCTCATCTCGTTGATTTCGTCGAGCAGAATGGTTCCGCCGTCAGCCGTCTGGAAGAACCCCGCACGGGACTCGTTCGCGCCGGTAAAGGCCCCTCTCACATAGCCGAATAGCTCGCTCTCCAGGAGCTTTTCCGGGATCGCCCCGCAGTTGACCGGGACAAACGGAGCCGATGCCCGGCTGCCGCTGTAGTGAATGGCCCTGGCGACCAACTCCTTGCCGGTGCCGCTCTCCCCCAGCACGAGCGCCGTGGCGGTGGATTTCGAAGCCTTTTCGATCTCCGCCAGCAATTTCCGGACGGACGTCGATCTGCCGATGATGCCGTGGGGAGCGGACGGCTCACGGGCCGCTTCGACCATCACGGCATCTCGCAGCGACTGCTTGTTGAGCGCCCTCTCGACGGCGCCGAAAAGCTCGTCATCGGTAAAGGGCTTCGGAAGGTACTCCTCCGCCCCCATTTTTACGGCCTCGACCGCGCCCTTGACGGACGCGTAGCCGGTGATCATGATCACCTCGGTCTTGTAGAAGTTCTCACGGATGTGACGGATCAGGTCAAGGCCGCTGATCCTGGGCATCTTGTAGTCCGTGATGACGAGGTTCACCGGGGCCCTTTCCAGAATCTTCACGGCATCGGCGACATTGGAGGCCGTGTAGAGCCGATAGCCCTTCGACTCGAGGTTGCGCTGGATGATGTTGAGCGCGGCGGGTGCGTCATCCACGACCAGGATGCTGTGATTCCGTCGGGCGGTCATGACGGTTTCTCCTCTGGCGCGGTTTTCGGCCGCAGGGGAAAGGCCACCACGAAACGGGAGCCTCGCCCCTCCTCGCTTTCGACGCGGATCTCCCCCCCGTGCAACGATACGATGCCGTGTACGACCGAAAGTCCGAGACCGGTGCCCTGGTCGACATCCTTCGTGGTAAAGAAGGGCATGAAAACGTTCTCCCGGATCTTCGGGCTCATGCCGATCCCGTTATCCTCGACCGCCAGGCACACCCTTGAGGCGTCGCGGAACGTCCGAAGCGTGAGCTCACCCCCACCGGGCATGGCCTGAAGGGCGTTGACGACCAGGTTGGAGACGACCTGCCGGATTTGAGATTTATCCGCTGTGATCTCGGGGAGGTCCGGATCGACGGCGCGTCTGATTTGCACGCAGGACTTGCCGCATAGCGCCTCGAACAGGGCCAGTTCATCCGTGATGATGCGGTTCAGGTTCACGCGGGCCCTTCCGGGCCTGCCCTGGCGGGCGAAAACCAGGAGCTCCCGAATGATGTTGCGGGCATGAAGGGAGGCTTCCACGATGCTGTCGAGATCCGCACGCGACGGGACGGGCAGGCCCGGCATTTTCCGGACGAGCTGGGCCAGGCCCAGGATGGTGTTCAGGGGCTCGTTGAGCTCGTGAGCCACGCCGGCGGCAAGTTGCCCGATGGCGGCCAGGCGATCGGCCCGGATCAGCTGTTCCCGGAGTTCGGCCTTTGCCGCCCTGGCGTCTTCGTGCTCGATCATGAACGCGATCTGCCCCGCGATATTGTCGATCAGGTTCCGCTCTTCGTCGAGGAACGATGCCTGCCGCGGAAGGCCACGCCCGTCCCGGTAATGAACTTCGACGGCTCCCCTGTCCCTGTCCCCGATGCGGATTGCGGCGGTCTGCCGGCTCGCCCCGTGCCGGAACCCCGGGCTCTGGAACTCCCGTCCGTCGAGGAGGATCCTGGCGCTGGCCCGGCGGGGATACTGCCAGGCAGCAGGCAGGATCCGCGCGATGCCCGCGAGCTTCCGTTCGATCGGAAGGTCGGGATTCGAGGCGATCTGCGCAATGCCGTAAAGGCAGGTGAGTTCCTTCACCCGCTCGCTCAGCCTGGCGCGCGTGGCGTCAACCCGCCGGGCGGATCCCTTGCGGCCTTTTACGGAGGGCGTTTTCTTTTTCGCTTGCGACGGCGCCATGCTGCACCCTGCCCGGCACATCCACGTTCAAGAATTCCTGCGGCTCCGCAGGTGACAGTCTTCCTCTTTACCAGAAACCTCGGGAAAAATACAACCGGGACGATTTCCCGGCCGGCAGGTTCCAGAGGCCTGGCGGCGGAAGCCTTCCGATTGCGGACAAGGCAGACCATCCGGCGCGGCGGACGGGATGATTGCCTTCCGCGCCGCAATAGTGTAAAAGGGGATCGTCAGGCGGACAACGAGAACAGCAGGGTGCCTTCATGAACGAACGGGAACGGTTGAAACTCATCAACAGGCTCAAGACGGCCAGGACATCCGAGGAGCGCGACGAGATCCTGTGGTACCTGGCCGGGCAGGACAAGGCGGCCAGGGGAAAAGTCCAGCGGGCCGAGCCGACGGGAACGGGGAAACCCGCGCCGGTCCCCGCGCCGGAGAAGCACCCGCTGGGGCTCCCCGCGGGAAAACTCGGCGGGATGGGATCCATCACGTCGCTGCTGTTTCTCTTCTACGGCCTGGTCACCATCGCTGCCGCTGCGGCCAAGATCGTCCAGGGTCAGATGGAGGGCGACGAGATCAAGCAGCTGATCATGGGCGGCATCTTTCTCGTCGTCGGCGTCGTCCTGTTCGTGAAGGCGAAGCGGGCGCAGCGCAAGGCAGCCGAGGAGGCCTGATCCGCCCGCCCTGAGCGCGCTACTTCAGCCGGAAATCCACGCGGCTCCTCTTCACGCTCTTCCTGTCTTCGGGCTGGAGTGTCTTCGGCTCGACGACGAACACTCTGCCCGCCTCGAGTTGCCCTTCTTCCCGGATGGCATCGGCCACCGCTTCCGCCCGCTTCATGGCCAGCAGCCGCAGGTCGTCCTCCCTGACCACGATGTGGGTCATCATGAGCTTCTCCATCTCCTCGTCGGGCAGGCTCTTCTCCAGGCCGATCAGGTTTCTCGGCTTGGGGAACTTCTCGGCGCCGTAGGCCCGCTTCAGGTACCGATCGTATTCCTGGGGCTCTATGGTGATCCCGTCGACGGATTCCACCTTTTCGCCCTTCCGGATCAGGTCGTTCATCTTCTGCGCCTTCAGCTTCTTCTGGAACCGGTCGCGGATGAGGCCCTCCCGGTCTCTCTCCAGGTCCACGCCGCCCGCGATGTCGAGCTTGAGGGCCGGCTTGGCCTTCAGGGCCTTCACCAGGGTTTCCACCTTCTTCATGGCCGGTTCGGTGATGGAAGACGACCCGGCGTCGAATTCGATGTAGCTGAGCTCCTCGCCGCCTCCGAAGAGGGAGCCCAGCAGGGCGAAAGGCGCCGTGGCCGCTTTTGTGAGCAGGTTGACAATGACCTGCAGAACGATGCGCCACACGCTGAATTCCGGGTCGTCGATGCGGCCCGTGACGGGAATGTCGAGGTTGATCTTGCCGTCGGCATCGCGCAGGAGCGTGACGGCCAGGCCCACGGGCAGCTTCGTCGCCTTCGGGCTCTCCACCCGGTCGCCCAGGGTGAGCTGGTCGATGACCACCCTGTTCTCCGCGTCGAGCTTCTTGTCGGCGATGTGATAATTGAGGTCGAAGGACAGGGACCCCTTCTCGATCTTGTAGCCGGCATAGGTCCCCGAGTAGGGGGTGAGCGGGCTCAGATTGAAATCCTTGAGCGACGCCTTGAGGTCCACGAAGAGGTTGTCCTTGAAGGGGTGGACCTTGCCGGCTATCTCGACGGGGATGTACCGCCCGATTTTCCCCCGGAGGTCCACGTCGGCCGGTTTTTTCACGATCGAGGTCACACCCGTCACCCGCCCCGTCAGTTCCGTGAGCGTGGCCGAGTAGTTGGGTTTCACGTTGCGGTCGTCGAAGACGATGGTGCCGTTCTGCAGCGAGATGCGGTTGACCTCGATGTTTTTTGCGAGAACGTCGCCGGCGTATTCTTTCTTTTCCGCGGGCTCCGTCTCCGTCCTCTTTGTTTCCGGCTGTCCGGGTTCCGCCCCGACGGCTTCCTCCCCCTCTGCCGCCTCGGGCTTGGCCACGTTCTGCAGGTTCAGAGTGCCGCCGTCGTTGACGATGATCCTGGCGTAGAGATCGGTCAGCGACAGGTCGCTGACCCGGACGAACAGCGGATTGTACCCGGCCCTCACGTTGTTGGCGAAGAGCGTCTTGAACTTGACGAAGTCGTCGCCGTTGACCTTGTCCGCCGTGGCGACCCTGGCGAGAAGGAGATTCCCGTCATAGCTGACCGACGGGTCCTTGCCGGCCGGTCGGCTCGCCGAAAAGGCGCCTTTGGCGGAAATGTCGCCGTCAGTGAAATGGACACGGAATTTGTCGGTGAAATACCCCTGAAAGGGACGGATCCGGACTCGCTTCATGTCCACGTCGAGGTTCGCAAAGACGGGGTTGAGCCCGACGGCGCCGTCGACGGACAGCGTCCCTTTTCCCCGGTTGAGATCGAGAGACAGGGTCAGCTTGCCGCGGCTGTCCTTCACCGTCGAGATCGCCGTTCCCTTGACGGCGAGGTCCTGGATCAGGGAGGTGATCGGTTCCTGCGGGACGTCGTCGCGATAGGCGATCCTGCCCTTCCTGAGGTCGAAATCATCGAGGATCAGCGTCGGCGGTGTCTTGTCGGCGGCAGGTTTCTCGTGCGCGGCGTCCTGCGGCCCGCTCTCCTTCCTTTCCGCCAGGGTCATCAGGTTGACGACGCCGTCCCTGTCCCTGTGGACGTTGAGTTCCGGGGTATCCAGGGCGATCTTCGCGAAGTGGAATTTCGCCCGGAGCGGTTCGAGGGCCGTCATGACCACGTCGAGGCGCTTGAGCCCCGCCACGGGGGTCTTTTTTCGGTCCTGCAGTGCGAAGTCCCTCAGCACCACGTTGCCGGAGACGACCACGGCGGCATTCTTCTCCGGCGTCATGGAGAAGGTGACCGTCGACTGCACGTCGAGCTTCCCGGAGGGGATGGTGATGTTCAGCTCGTGCGGCACATAGGCCAGGTAGAAGGGCAGATCCAGGTCTTCGATGAGGATGTTGAAGACGGTCTCGTGGGAATCCTTGAATATCTTGGTCTTGCCTTCCAGGGAATAGGGATCCCCGTTGATGACGGCCGCAAACCGGGGCTGGACGTAGGTGTCGACGTACTCGGGAGAGTTGGAGATGAAGGGGATGCCGATGTGCATGCCCCGTACGGTGTGGGACGTGTCGAAGGGGCCGTCGACGAAATCGACGCTCCCCTCTTCGATGATGATGTTGTGGACCGAGAAAAAGAAAGGTTCTTTCTTCTCGTCCTTCGGCTCCTCCTTCTTCAGCTCAAGCAGATCGGTGAAGTTGTACGTCTTGTCCCGGTTTCGGACCAGGTGCACGTAGGGTTTCCGGAGGATGAATTCCTCGATGACGGGCGCGCGCTTGAGCAGGGACCGCACGTCGAGGTTGACGACAAGCTCGTCGAAGGACAGGAAGGTCGCATCGCTCCGCGGTTCCTTGATCTCGAGTCCCCGCAGCGTGGCGGTCAGCGTGTAGGGGTTGAAGCTGAGGTCCGCGAGGCTCACCGGGCGGCTGATCGTCTTCGACACCGTTTCCAGCAGGTACGGCTTCACGACGGGCGGAACGACGAAAAAGCCGATGACCGTGAAGAGGATCAAGGCGACGGCGGCCCCGATGATCCATTTCCCGAATCGTGCCATGACGCTCTCCGTTGGCGTGGCGTTGCGGTGTTCGTAAAGGGAACGGCGGGTTCCGGGAACGACAATCCGACTGCAATAATTTCTCACAGCCCCGGTGGATTTTCAATAGCGAAAAAGGCTGAACGGGCCGGCGGAAAGGCGGCGCGGGACCCCTGTGGCGTGATGGGCCGCTGCCCGGCGTCCCGGGCGAAGCGGGAGAAGCGACGCCGGAGATCCGCACGCAGGCCCCGGAAGACGCATTGCAGGCGGGCAACGAAGAAAGCGCGAAATACCGGACGAAAAGAAGTAAGGGTGCACGGACAGCGCGGCGCCCCGGCCCAGAAAATGCTTGAAATGAGGGGAAAAAACAGTTAGAGAAAATTCACTCCTGATGCGGGAAGCACGAGAACAGGGAAACACATCAGCCAAGGAGGAGATCGAGATGGCAAAAGCAAAGAAGGGTGATTTGTTCACTTGCGAGGTATGCGGCCTTGTCGTCGCTGTCGACGAGAGCTGTGACTGCGCGGTCGGTGAGCTGATCTGCTGTGACATCCCCATGGAGAAAGGAAAGGCAAAGATGAAGAAGGCCGCAAAACCAGCGAAGAAGGCAGCGAAGAAGCCCGTGAAGAAGGCGGCGCCGAAGAAGAAGGCGGCGAAGAAGCCCGTGAAGAAGGCGGCACCGAAGACGAAGGCGGCGAAGCCCAAGGCAAAGGCGAAGGCGAAGAAGTAACGCGATCGGCTCGACGAACTCGAGCATCGCTTCCCGCCCGGAAAGATTCTGACGGCGAGGCGCGGAGCGGTTGCCGCACGGACGCCAGAAGAAACCCCGCTCGGAACCGAGAGGGGTTTCTTTTTTCGGGTGTTTGCCTTGCAGGGGGCACGGCGCCGCATCCCACCGGTCAAAATCGTTGACGAAGCAGAAAATATATTTTATTTTTGCGGTGCGGCGTTGAGTCAGCCTGCCGGGTCCGCATCCCGCCGCAGGCGCTCCCCGCGGGGGCCGCTTCATCCGGCTGAGCCGAAAACGATCGAAGCCGATCGAAGAAACCGCTCGAGAAGGAGGTCAACCATGGCAAGCAAGAAACTGTTGGAGCTGCTGAACAAAGGGGTCGCCCGTGAGATCCAGGTGTCCGTGCAGTACATGTGGCAGCACGTCCAGTGGTCGGGGATCCCCCATTACGCCATCAAGGACGAATTGAAGAAGGTCGCCATCGAGGAGATGAAGCACGCCGAAGAGATCGCCGAGAGGCTCTTCTACCTGGGCGGCATCCCCACGACGAAACCGGATCCGGTCTTTGTCGGCGAGACCCTCAAGGAGATGCTGACCAGGGACTTGAAGGACGAGGAGGGGGCCATCAAGCTCTACAGGGAGATCATTCAGATGGCGCAAAAGGAGGACGACCCCACGACGGCGCGCCTGTTCAGGAAGATCCTGGCTGACGAGGAAGAGCATCACGATTTCTTCCAGGGCGTACTCGAGGGGCTGAAGTAGCGCGTCCGGCCGATCGAACCACGGAGCCCACCTCGCGGTGGGCTTTTTTTTCGGAGGGATGCCGATGAGAAGACGGGAACGGGAAATTCGTGACGAGCGGCAGATGCGGGATATCCTGGACCGGGGCCTCGTCTGCCGCCTGGGCCTCAGCGACGGCCGGAATCCCTATGTCGTGCCGATGAGCTTCGGCGTCCGCGCCGGGCGGCTGTACCTCCACAGCGCCGGGGAGGGGAAAAAGATCGACCTGATCCGGCGAAACAACCGGGTCTGTTTCGAAGTCGACGTGGATGCGCAGGTCGCACCCGGGGAGGCCCCCTGCCGCTGGTCCATGAAGTACCGCAGCGTCATCGGGTTCGGGACGGCGAGGATTCTCGAGGACCACGAGGAGAAACGCGCGGGACTCGGCGCCGTCATGGCGCACTACGGCGGGCCGGAAGGGCCCTTCGACGGGAAGTCACTGGAGAGAACCTGCGTGATCGAGATCGCGATCGAGCGGATGACCGGGAAGCAGTCCCTGTAGAGGACGTGCTCCGATGAGTGACGGGACCGCATGGAGCCATGGCATGCGGGATCGTCCTTGACAGGAAATCTTTGGCATGCCAGATAAGGGCAGATGCGGGGGATGGGACGGGGAGAAGGGGATCTTCAAGAAAGTCCCGGGGTCGTTTTCGAGACGTTCGGAGCGTAGAGACACCGGGGACGGATGCGGCAGCGAAGCGGTAAGGATCCATAGGACGAAGGGCCCTGCCGGCGGTGGCCATCCCGGCCGCATCGCGCGCACGCAGGCCAATCCGGGGAGACGCACGGCCCAGCGGGAAGGAGAGGTCATGACGGATCGGGGTAGAGCATTCAGCGCGGTCGAGACGGTTCGCGAGGGCTTCAGGCAGACGGGTTACATCTGCAACACGGAGATCGCGACGATCGTGTACCTGGCCTTGCATCTCGAAAAACCCGTCCTCGTGGAGGGTCCCGCCGGCGTGGGCAAAACGGAGCTCGCCAAGAAGGCGGCCGCCTTCCTGAACGTGCCGCTCATCCGGCTCCAGTGTTACGAGGGGCTCGACGAGTCCAAGGCGCTTTACGAGTGGAAGTATGGAAAGCAGCTTCTCTACACCCAGCTGCTGCGGGACAAGCTCGACCAGATCGTCCGGCGGGAGGACGATCTGGGAGAGTCGATCCGGACGCTCCACCGCTATGAGGACATTTTCTTCTCCCCGCAGTTTCTCGAGGCGCGCCCGCTGCTCAGGGCACTCCAGCAGGAAGAGGGCGCCGTGCTGCTCATCGACGAAGTGGACAAGGCGGACGAGGAGTTCGAGGCCTTCCTGCTGGAGATCCTGTCGGACTTCCAGGTGTCGATCCCCGAGATCGGGACCGTGCGCTCGCGCACGAAGCCCTTCGTCTTTCTCACGAGCAACAGCACCCGAGAGCTCAGCGAGGCGCTGAAGAGACGGTGCCTCCATCTCTTCATTCCGTTCCCGGACCCCGATCTCGAACGGCAGATCGTCCGGCACCATGTGCCCGGCATCCCCGAGCGGCTGGAAAAACAGCTCGTCCTGTTCATCCACGAGGTCAGAAGGATGGAGCTGAAAAAGGCCCCCTCGATCAGCGAGACGATCGACTGGGCGCGAGCCCTCATCCTGCTGCACGCGGAGGGGCTGGACCGGGACCTGACCCGCAAGACCCTCAACACCTTCCTGAAGTTCGAAGAGGACATCCGGGCCGTCGACGAGAAGATCTTTCTGCTCGTCGACAAGGCGATCAGGGAAACGGCCTGATGGACCGCGTTCTGAACCGCTTCATCGTCGCCCTGCGGGGGGCCGGCGTTCCCGTGTCGGTGTCGGAGAGCATCGACGCCGCGCAGGCCCTCGCGATCTCCGGCTACGGCGACCGCCCGGTCGTCAAGAGCAGCCTGGGGGCCACCCTCGCAAAATCCGTTGCCGAAAAGGAAATCTTCGATGACTGCTTCGAGCGGTTCTTTTCCTTCCACCCGCTCCCTTCCGAGCTGGCGCCGGCTGCGGAGCCGGCCGCCGGGGAGCCTTCCGCCGTACTGCCGCCGATCGGGGGCATGATCCTGGAGGGCGATCTCGGGGGTATCGCGCTGGCCGTGAGGGATGCGGCGCGGTCGGCCGATCTGCAGTCCATCCGCTTCTTCACGCAGCGCGGGATGTTCACGGCCCGGATCCTCCAGGCCCTGAACCTCGACCAGCTCGACCGGTTCGTGGCGGATCTCTCCCCGGACGGAAGCGCGGGGGCCGGGGGCACGGCGCGCCGGATCGAGCAGGGCCGGGATGCCGTCGTAGACATGGTCCGGCGGTATGTCGAGGAACAGTATGAGATCTATGCCCGGGAGAGCACCGAGCGTGTCATCGAGCGCTATCTCTGGGACGTGAGGCTTACGGAACTCGAGGAGCGGCATTACGAGCGCATGCATTTCCTCATTCGGAAACTGGTCAAGCGGATGAACGACCGCTACTCCCGCCGACGCCGGCGCTCGAAGCGCGGGGCTCTCGATTTCAAACGGACGCTGAGGGCCAACATGCATCACGGGGGGCTCCTGTTCGACATCAGCTGGAAACAGAAAAAGGTCAACCGGCCCGACGTGGTCATCCTCTGCGATGTGAGCCGCTCCATGTCCACCGTTGTGCGGTTCTGCCTGCTCATGCTCTACGGTCTCAACGAGGTCGTGGCGCGGGTCCGCTCCTTCGTGTTCTGCTCCAGCCTGCTCGAGGTCAGTGACATCTTCGAGCGTTGTCCCCTCGCGGAGGCCGTCGAACGTCTCCGGACGGGCGAGGGTCTCGACATTCACATGGGGCGCACCGACTACGGGAGTGCCTTCTGGGATTTTACGAACCGCCATCTCGATGCGGTCACGGGTAAGACCACGGTGATCATCCTGGGCGACGCCCGGAGCAACTACGGCGATCCGGCCGAGGGACTCCTGAAACAAATCGCCGACCGCTGCCGGCGTCTTATCTGGCTCAACCCTGAAACGCCCCCCATGTGGGGAACGGGCGACTCGGAGATGCGGCGGTACGCGCGCCTCTGCGACCTGGTCATGGAGTGCAGCACGCTGCGCCACCTGGAGCAGCTCGTTCGCGTCCTGGTCCGGATCCCCTGAACGGGAATCGCCGCATGGACCCCCTACCGTTCCCGCCTGTTCCGTGCTAAGCTGACGCCGGAACGATATGCCGAAGGCGGCAACGCAGGTCCGGGCGGGGGGGATGTGAGACAGGAGTACCGAGACGCGCAGGAAATCGCACGGCGGCTCGTCCGCGAGGTCGGCGAGCCCCTCTTTTACGGACGCGAGAGGATTCATGTCGAGACCTCCGCCGCCCTGTTCAGGGAGGATCCCCTGGTCCGGAGGGCCGTCGACGAGTTGGGCGCAAGGCCGGACCCCGCCGGTCATGGGCTGGGGCACGCGACCAAGGTCGCCGTGGATGCGGGTGCCATCATCCTGGTTGAGCGGGGACCTGCGGATCCGGCGGGCGGGGTTCGAAGGCTTGTCACGCTGGCCCACGTGGCCGGCGTCCTTCACGACATCCGCCGGGAGGAAAAAGAACACGCCCTCAGGGGAGCCGAGGAGGCGCGACGCCTCCTGAGGGCTTTCGCTCTCCGGGAGGATGAACGGGACACCATCGCGAGGGCCGTCGCGAACCACGAGGCCTTCCGTCCGTCACGGCCCATGGGCGATGCGGACGGACAACTCCTCTCCGATGCGCTCTACGATGCAGACAAATTCCGCTGGGGGCCCGACAACTTTTCGGAGATGCTGTGGGACATGGTCGCGCGACGGGATGTCCCCCTGTCCGCGGTGCTCGGCCGTTTTATGAAGGGACTGGAAGGGGTCGGCAGAATCCGGGAGACCTTCCGCAGTGAAACGGGCCGCAGGTACGGTCCCGATTTCATCGACCGGGGCATGAAGATCGGAAGGAGGCTGTACGCGGAACTGACGGCAGCAGGCGGCAGGTGACGGAGATTCCGCCGTCCCCGCGATTTGCCCGCGGTCCGGATGTTCGACGGCGGGAACGAGCCGGCTTGGAGGCCGATCACAGCAGGGAGGCAGTGCAATGATCAAGAAGATCCTGATGGCATCGGACGGGTCGAAGACATCCCGGCGCGCGCTCAAGGCGGCCGTCGAGATGGCGAAGAGGTGGCGGGCTGCGCTGACCCTTGTCGGGGTGGTCGACAACCGATTGTACGTGGGCCGGACGATGCCCGCCGAGGTCTCGCCCGCCCGCATCGCTGAGCCTGTCGAGGACTACCTCATGCAGGTTGCCGGGGCCTATCTCGCCGCGGATGCCGGGTGGTGCAAACAGCGGGGCGTCAAGCCGGACATGGTCATCCGCATGGGTCATCCCGTCGAGGAGATCCTCAAGGAGGCGCGGCGCACGAAGGCCGACTTGCTGGTCATGGGATCCCACGGCAGGAGCGGGATCGGGTCGGGGATGGGGAGCATCGCCTACGGGATCCTCCAGAGCGAATCCCGGGTGTCCATCCTCGTCGTCAGGAAGTGAGGCCGGTGATGGGCGGACGGAGCGCGGACGGCGGCCGGTCGACCCCGGTGTACAGGGGGGCCATCTTTACGCTTTACGAAGACGAGATCAAACTGCCGAACGGGAGGTCCGTCCGGCGAAGCAGGATCGAGCACCGCCCCACCGTCGGGATCGTGCCTGTGCTGGGCAACGGCGACATCCTGCTGATCCGGCAGCACCGGCATGCGGTCGGCGGCTCGCTGATCGAAATCCCGGCCGGCACCATGGACCCCGGAGACCGGTCCCCCGAAGATTGCGTGCAGCGCGAGCTGGCCGAGGAGACGGGGTATCGGGCGGGCCGGCTGGTGAAACTCTTCGGTGGCTATCTCGTGCCCGGATACGCGGACGAGTTCATGCATTTCTACGCGGCCTTCGACCTCGTCGAGGCTCCACTGGAGCCCGATGAAGACGAAGACATCGAGATCATGACCTGCCGTCTTCAGGACGCCTTGGCCATGATCCGCGACGGCAGGATCACCGATGGCAAGACAGCCCTCGCCCTCCTGCTGGTCGCGGACGCCCTGCGCAGGGAGGAAGGACGTTGACGGCCTGCTGTCCCGGTTCGCGCGGCAGTCGGGGTCAGCTTTTCCGGCTCGTTTTCGTCAGGAACGTGGAAAGCTGCTGCTTCACATTTTTTTTCCTGCAGACGGGGCAGCGGACGTTTCCCTTGTCCCGCTCCGCCATGCTCATGACCACCGAGAAATTTTTCCTGCAGTCCTCGCATCGAAATTCGTAGGTCGGCACGCCCAATCCCTCCTTATCCCGATTTTATCCATGACATGAGAGACGTGACTCAACGATTCGCCTCACGAACGGCCGTCGGGCCCGTCCGACGGCCGCTCACTTCGGCCAGACCTTCCTGAAGGCCGCCTTCGGGAAGAAACAGTGCGGGCATTGCTCGGGAGGTTCCGGTCCGTAGTGCGTGTGCCCGCAGATCCGGCAGCGCCACGCGACGGTTTCCTTTTCGAGATGGACGTCGTGCGCCGCAAGAAGCGGGAAATCCTCGAGGGCCGGCATGACGGAACGGTAGCCTTCAAGCAGGTACCGGGAGACGACGATCCGCTGGATCTCGCTTGTCCCCTCGTAGATCATCGGCAGGCGCATGTCGCGCAGGAGCTTTTCCACGGGAAACAGGCGGGTGTAGCCGTAGCCGCCCAGGATCTGCAGGGCCTCGCTCACGACCTCGAAGGCCGCCTCGGTGGCGTAGAACTTCGCGATGGAGGCCGTAATGGTCGGGTCCATCCCGGAATCGTTCTCCCAGGCGGCTTTCCAGGTGAGCAGTCTCGCCGTTTCCACCTTCTGGTACATCTCGGCGATCTTGAAGTCGATGGCCTGGAAGTCCGCCAGGCGGGCTCCGAAGGCCCGTCGCTTTTTCGCATAATCGATGGCCATCTCCATGGCCGACCGGGCGGCGCCGACGCCGAAGGAGCCGATGATGGGCCTCGTGTGGGCGAAGGTGGTCATGGCCATCAGGAACCCTTCGCCGGGCTGCGCCAGCACGTTTTCCGCGGGAACCCGGACGTTCGCGAGATGAATGCCCGCGGTGTTGGAGCTGCGTTGCCCCAATTTCGGGATCGACAGGCCCGTCGTGACGCCATCCTGGCCCTTCTCGACGAGAAACGCCGCGATGCCCTTGTGCCCGAGGGACGCATCGACGGTGGCGAAAATGGAGAAGTAGTCGGCCACCCCGGCGTTGGTGATCCAGTACTTGGTTCCGTTGAGGATGTAGTCCCCGCCGGATTTCTCGGCCTTGCAGCGCATGCCCGCAACATCCGAACCGGCAAGCGGCTCCGACGTGGCGAAGCAGATGAGCTTGAAATCCTTCGCCAGAACGGGAAGGTACTTGTCCCGGAGCCTTTCGTTTCTCGACAGGATCAGCGGCTCCGTGCCCAGGGAGTTGTCGAAGATCGAGGTGGCCAGCCCCGCGCAGGCGGCCGAGATTTCCTCGACCACCAGGGCGCTTTCCAGAAGGCCCCGCCCCTGTCCCCCGTATTTCACGGGGATGGTGAGATTCATGATCCCCTCGTCCCATGCCTTCCTGAGGATGTACAGGGGCAGATCGTCCTTCTCGTCGTAGTGCCATGCGACGGGGAGCACCTCGTCCAGGGCGAACCGGCGGGCCTTGTCTCTCAATGCGATCTGTTCGGGGGTCAGGGAGAAATTCAACATCGGCTGCCTCCTTCCTGTAGCGTGCCTGATTCGGGCGTCATCGTGAAAGGGGAAAAGGGCTCCTGCGGGGCGCGTTCCGCTTCCTACCGTAATGGAAAACGCCGGGGATGGCAAGACGAACTTCGATGCGCGAAGAAGCGGCCGGAATCGAATGCGGTGCGGGGCGTCCCGGCGGGGCGGGCGACAGTCCCTCCCGTGCGCGACGATGCGCGGTGCCGGGGTGACGGCGGCGCCGCGCAAGAAAGAATTGACAAGCCTCCTGAAGCTCGTGTAGCGTTTCGGCTGCTCGCACGTTCCGATGTCCGGGGAGGGAACGCGCCGGCAGCCGAGACTCGCTCAAGACGCGATGGCCCCTGAGAGGCCCCTGCAGGGAAGGAGGAAAGGGACCGGGATGAGGAAGCGACCGTTCTGCCTCGGGGCAGGCATGCTCTTTTTCTGCGTGACGCTTCTGGCGGCAGGCGCATCGGCCGCCGAAGTGCGCTACCGGGTGAAGGCCGGCGACAGCCTTTACAGGATTGCAAAGAAATTCCAGGTCAGCGCCGACGCCATTCGAACGGCCAACGGCCTGGCCGGGGACGCCCTGAAGCCCAACCAGGCGCTCGTCATCCCCGCGGGCAGGGCGCAGGGGAAGGCCGCCGAACCGGCTGCCGCGAAGAAGCAAACCGTCCGCGACGAAACGGTTCACATCGTGAGGAAAGGCGAGACGCTGGCCGGAGTGGCGGAAGCGGCAGGCCTGTCCGTTTCCGAGATCAGGAAGCTCAACGGCCTGAAGACGTCGAAGCTCAGGGCGGGGCAGCGCCTCGTCCTGGCGAAGCGAGCCGCGGGGGACGCGCAGGACGACGAGGATCTCGAGGAAGCCGGCTCCATCGAGACGGATGAGCTGGTTGCGCTGGGGGAGGAGCGGGAGAGCGCGGGGCCCAAGGCCCCCGTGGCGCTGTCGCGCTGGAGCGACCCGGCGGAACGGAGACTCTTCGTCAATCTCGTGAAGTCCTACGAGGGCGTGCCCTACAAGCTTGGCGGCAGCACGATGCGGGGCATCGACTGCTCGGCCTTTACGAGGAAAGTCTACGGGATTTTCAGCATCGACCTGCCCCGGACGGCGAGGGATCAACTCAAGTGCGGCGCCCGCGTCGGGCGGGACAGCCTGGACACGGGCGACCTCGTGTTCTTCCAGACCAGGAAATACCGTCTCCACGTCGGGATTTTCCTCGGCGGCAGCGAATTCTTCCACCTTTCCTCCAGAAACCGTGCGGGGAAGGTCGACCACATCGATTCGGCGTATTTCAGCTCCCGCTTCATCGGCGGCGTCCGGCTGATCGAGGCCGTGCGCCCGGCAAAAAGCGAACCCTCCTCCGCGCCTGGGTTGTCTCCCGACGGTTCCGCGCCCGCCGGTTCGCCCTCGGCGAAAGCCGAACGCCCGCCGGGGGGATGAGGTGTCTGGAGGGCAAGAGGGTCAGAAGGGGGGCGGGCCGGGAAAGCGGAGAGCATGAGGCCGGCCGCCGTCCGGCCCGGCGTTGCCGCCCTCTTGCCGAAGAATGGCCCCGGGCCGACAGCCTGCCCGCTACTCCCGGAACATCATCTTCAGCTCGTACACCCCGGCCCCGACCCGCTTTTCCATGTCGAATCCCATCTTTTCGAATACGTGCAGCATGGGCCGATTCTCGAGCAGGACCTCCGCGGTGAAGCCGAGCAACCCCTGCCGTCTCGCCAGGTAGGTGAGATATCCGAGGAGTTCCTGACCAATCCCTTTGCTCTGGTGCGCATCGCTGACGGCGAAGGCGACCTCGGCCATGTGGGTGTCCTCTTCGATCTCGTACTGGCCGAGGCCGACGATCTCCTCGTTGTCCTCCTCGCCGAGGACGGCCAGGATCTCCATCTTCTTCGTGTAGTCGATGACGACAAAATCCTGGAGCCGCTCGTGGGGCATGTCCTTGCGATAGGAGATGAACCGCCGGTACAGGCTGCTGTCCGAAAGGGAATAGAAAAAGTCCTGGAGCCGGTGCTCGTCGCTGATCTTCACGGGCCGGAAGAGGAGGTTGATGCCGGCTCTCGTGGTGCGGTAGGTCTCGAGCTCCTCGGGGTAGATGCCGCGCTCGCCGGGGATGAAGGCCTGGTCCCGGTAGATGAGCCCGTTCTTACGGGCCTCCTCGATGAGCCAGGGCCTGAACTTCGGGTGGGCGATGGCGATCAGTTCCATGGCCCGCTCGCGGACGTTCTTGCCCGGCAGGTAGGCGATCCCCCACTCGGTGACGACATACTGGACATCCCCCCTCAGCAACGTCGCCCCGGACCCCTCCTTGAGGAACGGGACGATGCGCGAGACCACGTCGCATGCCGCCGTGGACTGGATCGCGAGGATCGTCTTGCCGTTGCGGGCCAGGGCCGCCCCCCGCATGAAATCCGCCTGTCCGCCCACGCCGCTGTAGAAGGTCTTTCCGATCGATTCGGCCGTCGCCTGTCCCGTGAGGTCGATCTCCAGCGCGCTGTTGATGGCGACCATGTTGTCCTGCCGGGCGATGAGCAGGGGGTTGTTCGTGTAGTCGATGGACCGGAAGTCGATGGAGGGGTTGTCGTGGAGAAATTCGTAGGTCGACCGCCTGCCCATGCAGAACGTGGCCACGGTCTTTCCCCGGTTGACGGTTTTGCGGGAGTTGTCGACGACTCCCCGTTTCATCAGCTCAACGATGCCGTCGCTGATGAGCTCCGTGTGGATGCCCAGGTGTTTCTTGCCCTGTAGGTTCGAGAGGACGGCGTTGGGAATCGTACCGTAGCCGACCTGGATCGTGTCGCCGTCCTCGATCAGCCGGGCCACGTAGTTGCCGATCCGCTGGGCGATTTCCGTGTCGGCCGCCGGGAAATACTCGAGGAGCGGCTCGTCGTAGGGGACGAGGAAGTCGATGTCGTCGATGTGGAGAAAGGTGTCTCCGTGGACCCGCGGCATGCAGCGGTTGACCTGCGTGACGACCACACGGGCCGTTTCGGCGGCGGCCTTCACGATGTCGACGCTGACGCCCACGCTCAGGTAGCCGTGCTCGTCGGGCGGGGAGGCCTGGAGAAGCGCCACGTCGACGTGCTCGAGGCCCCGGCGGAACAAGCCGGGCACCTGGGAGAGGTTGACCGGCGTATAGTCGGCCATCCCCCTGTTGACCGCCCCGCGGGTGCTGTCGCCGATGAAGAAGGAGTTGTGCCGGAAATTGGACTTGAACTTCTCGTCGGCATAGGGGGCCACGCCGAGGGTGCGAATGTGAAGCACCTCGGCGTCGAAGAAGGCCTTGGGATTGCCCTTGACGTATCGGATCAGCGCGTGCACGAGGTGCTGGGGCTCGGCGCAGGCCGACGAGATGAAGATCGTGTCGCCCCGGTTGATGTGGCTGAAGATCTCCTTCTCCGCCGCGAATTTCCGGGGATGCCGCTGCTTCCAGAGGTCGAGGAGCTGCGTGGTGTCCGTCATGGTCGGGTTTCACTTTCCGCTTTCCGTTATCGATAGCGTAGCCTAGACGCAGGCGGAACGGCTGTCAAGAATGGAAATCGGGAGAGACCGCGAGCCGCCTTTTTTGCCTTGATTCCTTGCGGGGTAACAGGTATAAAGCATGCGTTTTGTGAACCCTGCGGGAGAATTCATGCCGGAGAGAGCACTGATTATACCGATCTTATCAGCGGTGAGAGAGGAGGAGTCATGGAATTCAAGCCGCGCGCAAAGCGTTCCCTGACCGCGATCATAGAGGATCAGGCCAAGAGATGGGAACTGAACGAAAAAAAGAAATTCAAACAGACCATCCGGCCCGTTATCGCCATTTCGCGACTGCCCGGCAGCGGCGGCTGGTTCCTTGCCCAGAGGGTGGCCAAGGACCTCAGGATGGATTACTGGGACCGCCAGATCATCGACGAGGTGGCCAAGAGCGCCAAGGTCAGCAAGCGGCTGATCAAGTCCCTGGACGAGCAGGACAAGAGCATGCTCGACGACTGGATCGAATCCCTCGGCGAGAGGCACCTGTGGCCCTATGAATTCATGGAGCATCTCACCCGGGTGATCGGCACGATCGGCGCGCATGGAAATGCCGTCATCGTGGGCCGCGGGGCGAGCTTTATCCTGCCCCCCGAGGCATGCCTCCGGGTCTTCGCCATCGCCCCGCTGGAAGTGCGTGTGAACAACGTGGCGACGTTCTTCAAGCTGACCAAGGAGGAAGCAAAGCAGCGCATCCTGTCGGTCGAGTCGGAGCGGGTCGCTTTCGCGCGGAAGTACTTCAACCTCGACCCGATGAACCCGAACCACTACGACCTGATCATCAACACCCAGTACTTCAACCTCGATCAGGCCTCGAAAGTCATCGTCGAAGCCTACAATTCGAAAGACTGGCAGGATTTCTCGGCGAAGAAGGTCATCAAGTAAAAGGACCGGGTTCAGGCACCGGGGTTCGGGGTCAGGGCATCCGGAAGGACTCAAGGATTCGAAGCCGGAGAATGCCGGTTGAAAAAAAGCCCCGCCGGCCGGCGGGGCTTTTTCGTGAATACCGGATTCGTTGAGAGCCTGGAATTCTCAGATAGGAAAACGCGCAAACCGCACAACCCGTCCCCGCTGCCAGGTTTTCCTTGACCGGATATCCGGTTTCCCCTAAGATCCCCCACTCCTGCGGGTGGAAAAAATCGCGACATACGAAGGGAGAACGATATGAAGATCATTCTTTTGGGTGCGCCCGGTGCCGGAAAGGGGACTGTGGCCAAGCTGCTCACCGATTTCGACGGGTCCGTCCAGATCTCGACGGGGGACATCCTGAGGGCCGCCGTCCGCGAGGGGACCGAGTTGGGGAAGGAGGCCAAGGCCTACATGGACCGCGGTGATCTCGTGCCCGACTCCCTGATCATGAAGATCATGGAGGTGAGGCTGCAGGAGCCGGACTGCGCGAGGGGGTTCATCCTGGACGGGTTCCCCCGCACCATCGCCCAGGCCGAGGCGCTCGGGTCGCTGCTCAAGAAACTCGACCGGAAACTCGACATGGTGGTCAACCTGGAGGTGCCCCGCGAGGTGATCCTCGACCGCCTCACGACGCGCAGGACCTGCTCCAACCCCTCGTGCCAGGAGATCTATAACATCAAGAGCATGCCCCCGAATCCGGACGGGACGTGCAAGAAGTGCGGCAGCAAGGTCGTCCAGCGCGACGACGAGACGGAGACGGCCATCCTGTTCCGGCTCGAGACGTACAACGAGAAGACGGCGCCCCTTATCGGGTTTTACGAGAAAGAGGGGTTGCTGAAAAACTTCACCTCGCTTTCGAGCGCCGACACGGTCGAGGCGGTGAAGAAGGCGTTGAAAGAAGGCTGAAGGCGAAAGGTGAAAGGCGAGATCCCCCTTCATCCCCCTTTGAAAAAGGGGGATGAAGGGGGATTTTCTTATTGGCGAAACGGGTGAAGAGGGCATAGAATACCGGTCCCGCAGGAGGAAGACGTTGCCGATCGATTACAGGAGAGATCTCAACCCCGAGCAGTACCGGGTCGTCACGGCCGAAGGCGGACCTGTGCTGGTCATCGCGGGTGCCGGCAGCGGCAAGACGAGGACGCTTACCTACCGCGTGGCCCGCCTCATCGAGACGGGAACGCCGCCGGAACGGATTCTCCTGGCCACCTTCACGAACAAGGCCGCCCGGGAGATGCTGGGCCGTGTGGAGCTTCTGTCGGGCGTGGACATCCGCAGGCTCTGGGGGGGCACCTTCCACCACATCGCGAACCGGGTGCTCAGACGCCACGGCGACCGGCTGGGATATGGGCGCAACTATTCCATCATGGACGCCGACGACACAAAGTCGCTGCTGAACGCGTGCATCGCAGATGCCGGCATCGAGACGAAAGGGGGCCGATTTCCCAAAGGGGACGTCCTCGGAGCCATCATCGGGTTCTCCGTCAATACCCTGACTCCCCTCGAAGAGGTCATCGGGAGGAAGTTTCCTCACTTCTGCGCCCTGGCCGAGGACATCCGCGACATCGCCCGGGCCTACGGCGAACGGAAACGGGCCCTCAACCTGATGGATTTCGACGACCTGCTCGCGAACTGGCTGGCGCTGCTGCGGAACGAGCCCGACGCGTTGCGCGAATACGCGGAGCGGTTTCTGCACGTGCTCGTCGACGAGTACCAGGACACCAACAGCCTCCAGGCCGCCATCCTCGATCTTCTGGGCTCCAGGCACCGCAATCTCATGGTCGTAGGGGACGACCACCAGAGCATCTACTCGTTCCGCGGCGCGAACTTCGAGAACATCCTTCGCTTCCCGGACCGGTATCCGGACGTCAGGCTCTTCAAGCTCGAAACGAACTACCGCAGCACCCCCCAGATTCTCGACCTGGCCAACCGGAGCATCATCCGGAACCGGGACCAGTTCCCGAAAGAGCTGAGGGCGGTGCGCAAGGGAGGATTTAAGCCCGTTTACATCCCGGTGCGGAACGCCACCCTGCAGGCCGCCTTCGTGGCGCGGCGAATCATGGATCTCATCATGGAAGGGATCCCGGTCCGGGAGATCGCCGTCCTGTACCGCGCCCACTACCACTCCATGGAGCTTCAGATGGAACTCACCCGGCGGGGAATCCCCTTCGAGATCCGCTCGGGGATCCGCTTTTTCGAGATGGCCCATGTGAAGGACATTACGTCCTATCTGCGGGTGCTCGTGAACCCGCTGGACGAGGCCGCCTGGAAGCGAGTTCTCGGGCTCTATGAAAAGGTGGGCAGGGTCACCGTCGACCGGGTCTGGAAGGCGCTGTCCTCGGAGAGGGAACCCCTGGCGGCGATCCGGGACCCGGCCTGGGTGAAGCGCATCGGCAAGTCGGCCGCGCCGGGGCTTCTCCGGCTGGGCCAGACCCTGGCGCTGCTGCTCGAGAAAGACGTCGAGCAGGCGCCGGCCGACCTCATTCACCTGCTTCTCGACCGGGGATACCGCGAAGACCTGCAGGACCGCTACACCGACAGCTTTTCCCGGGAAGAGGATCTGGTGCAACTGGCCGATTTCTCCAGCCGCTTTTCGAGCCTGACGGATTTTCTCGCCGAACTGTCCCTGCTGACAAACACGGCCGAGAGCGAGGCCTCCCATGTGGCAGAGGAGAAGGACCGGGTCATCCTGAGTTCCATTCACCAGGCCAAAGGGCTGGAATGGACCGTCGTGTTCATCATCTGGTGCGCCGAGGGAATGATCCCGCTGGCCCGGGCCCTGGGCGAAGAGGGGGGCGAAGAGGAAGAGAGAAGGCTTTTCTATGTCGCAACGACCCGCGCCAGGGATCAGCTGTATCTGTGCCACCCGCTGATCGATTATTCCCGGGGGACGGGCATGGTCCCGCTCCGCCCGTCCCGTTTCATCGAGGAGCTCGAAGAGGACGCCCTTCACCCGACGGAGCTGCCCTATGAGCAGTGGATCATCGATGAAGACTGATGTTGAGGCCGGAGGGCGTCCTTTCAGGCCGCGACGCTGCTTCTGGACTCCATCGCTTCCTGAGACCGCGCAAGGGCAAAATGTGACTGCTGCCAATACGTTGAATATCCATATTGTGTGACAATCACGAACGGGCAATGAGGGAGGGCGGCTGGCTGTTCAGCCGCCCTTTTCTCTATCCTTTCCCCGATTCCTGAAGGCTGCCGGCGTTAACGACTGCTCAGAACCAGTGGTCCGACTTCTTTTTGGCCTCGTACTCTGCCTTCAGGGCCCGCTCGGTGGCCTCGGAGATCAGGTCCACGCTCTTGGTCCACTCCTCGAACCGGATGTCGACGCCGAAGACGCCGCGGATCTCGTCGTGCTCGTCGACGATGGGCGCGGAAACGGTAATGCAAAGCGCGCCCGTCATCTTGGAGATGTAGAAATCCGTCACGTGGATCTTGCCGGTTTCCATGGGTCGGATGAACCACTCGCGGTTCGAGTAGTCCGTCCCGACGCCGAAGTTCTCGTACTTGGCCCGGTCCGTGATGTGCGTGACATTGCGCGTGATCTTCCTGCCGTGCGTGTCCACCACGTAGGCGAACTGGATCGAGGGGTTCTCGTCGATGAACTGCTGCATGATCGGCTCCTGCATCTCGGGGTTCATCGCCTTCATGACGGGGTGCTCGATCACCTGTCGGACGACCGCCACGGCCGCCTGGGCGGCGCGGTACTTGATCTTCTCGAGATCGGACATGAACTGCTCGGGGAGAAACTTCCGCACGACCTTCTCCATCTCGTCGTTGGAGATGCTCGTCATGCGTCCGCCCTCGTACTGCTTCATGACCCACTTGTGGATCGCGGAGATGCCGGGGTGGCGCTTGTCGATCGCCTCGCCGTTCTTGAGGTCGAGCCGCGAGTTGATCCAGTGGACGATCCCTGCCTTGCCCGACTTGTCGGTGATCTCGAGCATGATGGGACGCTTGAGGATCCTCGCCGTGTCGAAGATGTTGTAGATCTCCTCATTTTTCACGAGGCCGTCGAGGTGGACGCCCGCCCGGGTGACGTTGAACTCGGAGCCCACGAAGGGGTAGTTGGGCGCGATCTTGAAGTTCATCTCCCGTCGGACATAGTCGGCGATCTCCGTGATCACCGTGGTGTCGATCCCGCGGTTTTCGCCGTGCAACTGGATGTACTCGAAGATAAGGGCCTCGACGGGCGGGTTGCCCGTGCGCTCTCCGATGCCCATCAGGGTGCCGTTGGCGCCGCTGCAGCCGTACAGCCAGGCCGTCGTGGCGTTGATCAGGGCCTTGTGGAAGTCGTTGTGTCCATGCCACTCGAGCAGGTGCCCGGGGACGCCGGCGTCCTCGATGAAGGCCCGCACGATCTTGTCCACGCTTCGGGGCAGGGCCGCGCCGGGGTAGGTCACCCCGTAGCCCATGGTATCGCAGAGCCGGATCTTGACATCGACGCCGCTCTGCTCGCGCAGCTTCATCAGCTCGATGGCGAAGGGAACCACGAACCCGTAGATGTCCGAGCGCGTGAGATCCTCGAAGTGGCAGCGGGCGACAACCCCCGCCTCCAGGAGGGATCGCACCACGTCGAGGTACATCTCCATGGCCTGCTTTCTCGTCACGCCGAGCTTGAGGAAGATGTGGTAGTCCGACACGGAGGTGAGGACGCCCGTCTCCCTGAGGCCCGCTTCCCTGACCAGCGGCACGTCCTCCTTCACGGCCCGGATCCAGCCCGTGATCTCCGGGTAGCGGAGGTTCATGCCGCGGCAGGCCTCCAGCGCCTCGCGGTCGCGCTGGCTGTAGAGGAAAAACTCCGTCTGGCGGATGACGCCCCTTTCGCCGCCCAGGCGGCTCATCATGCTGTACAGATCGGCGATCTGCTTGACCGTGTAGGGCGGGCGGGCCTGCTGACCGTCCCGGAAGGTCGTGTCGGTGATGAAAATGTCCTCGGCGGGGCTCATCGAGACGATCTTGTGGTCGAATACGATCCGGCAGACCTCGTCGTAGGGGAAGACGTCCTTCTGGAGATTCGGCTGTTCGACGTCCTTCATCTCGTAGCGCCAGAATTTGGTGTGTTCGTGATCGAGGACCCTCTTTTCCTTGTTCCACCTGGCCATATCACTGCTCCCTGCCCGCGGTCTGATGGGGGGACTCCGGCGGCTCTGCGCCGGGGACCCCGTGCCGCTGAAATAAAAAAGGGAGGGAACGCTCTCGTGCTCCCTCCCTTGTCTCTTCCGGATGAAAAATGGATTCAACCTGTCCTGGAGGGACCATGCCGGGCCGGCCCGGTCGCAGGGCGCGGTTCCGCCGCCGTCGGGCGGGCGATGGCCGGCCTGGTCTCGATGCGGCGGCTGATGACCCCGAATCTCATGGTCGTTGAATCCTCCTGATCTGCAATAAAGAATCGCCCCGTCTTTGTCAATACATAAATATGGGGCAGCTCCCAGGCATCCGGAAGCGGAGCCTGAATCCGGCTTCCGGGATCCCGCCTCCGCTTCACTGGACGGTCTTCAGCGAGAGTTCCATGAGCTGCTCGATGCTCACCTTCGACGGCGCATCGGTCATGGCATCGGTCGCCTTCTGCGTCTTAGGGAAGGCAATGACGTCGCGGATGGACGGGGCCCCGGTCATGATCATGATCAGCCGGTCGAAGCCGAAAGCGATTCCGCCATGCGGCGGCGTGCCGAACTCGAGGGCGTCGAGCAGGAAGCCGAACTTCAGCCGCGTGTCCTCGGGGGTGAGGCCCAGGGTCTGGAACAGCTTCCGCTGGACGTCGGTGCGGTGGATGCGGATGCTGCCGCCGCCGATCTCGGTGCCGTTCAGGACGAGGTCGTAGGCCCGGGCCCGCGCCTTCCCGGGGTCCGAGTCCAGGAGCGGCAGATCCTCCGGCACGGGGGAGGTGAAGGGGTGGTGCTTGGCCACGAATCGCTTTTCCGTGTCGCTGTACTCGAGCAGCGGGAACTCGACGACCCATGTGAACGAGAGCTGATCGGGCTTGATGAGATCGAGCCTGCGGGCCACGTGGATTCGCAGGTTCGCCAGCGCGTCATTGACGATTCCCGGGGTGTCGGCGACGAAGACGATCAGGTCGCCCTCGCGGGCCTCCATGGCCCGGTTGACGGACTCGACCTCTTCGGGCCGGAGGAACTTCACGATGGGCGAGGTCCATCCGTCGGCGTTGACGCGGGCCCAGGCGAGCCCCCGGGCGCCGTAGTCGGAGACGAAGTTCGTCAGCCCGTCGATGTCCTTGCGGGAGAGCCGGCGGTTGTCCTCGATCCGGACGGCCTTGACAATCCCGCCGCTTGCAGCCACCTCGTTGAACACCTTGAACCCGCAGTCCTTCACGATCTCCGTTACGTCCCGGAGCTCCATGCCGAAGCGGGTGTCGGGGTTGTCTCGCCCGTATCGCTCCATGGCGTCCCGGTAGGTGATCCGCGGGAAGGGGGTCTCGAGCTCCCGGCCCATGCCCGCTTTGAAGATGTGCACCATGAGGCCTTCCATCGTGGAGAGGATGTCTCCCTCGTCGATGAAGGACATTTCCACGTCGATCTGGGTGAACTCGGGCTGGCGGTCCGCGCGGAGATCCTCGTCGCGGAAGCACCTGACGATCTGGAAGTAGCGGTCGAAGCCCGAGATCATCAGAAGCTGTTTGAAGGTCTGCGGGGACTGGGGCAGGGCGTAGAACGTGCCCGGGTTGACGCGGCTGGGGACGAGGTAGTCCCGGGCGCCCTCGGGGGTGCTCTTTGCGAGCATGGGCGTCTCGATCTCGAGGAACCCCCTGGAGATGAAGTACTCCCTTGCGGCCGCAGCGACGCGGCTTCTCAGGATGATGTTTCGCTGGAGTTCGGGCCTGCGAAGGTCGAGATAGCGGTACTTGAGGCGGATGCTCTCCGAGATCTCCGTTTCGGCATCGAGCACGAAGGGGGGTGTCTTCGCCTCGCTGAGGATCTCGAGGGTGTTCACCATCACCTCGACGCTGCCCGTGGGAAGATCGGGGTTCGCCATGCCCTCGGGCCGCCTGCGAACCGTCCCCTTCAGGGCGAGGACGAACTCGCTTCGGATCCTGTGCGCCTCACGGTGCGCATCGGCCTGGACCTCGGGGTTAAAGACGACCTGAGCGATCCCCTCGCGGTCCCGCAGGTCGACGAAGATGACCCCGCCGTGGTCGCGGCGGCGGTGCACCCATCCCATCAAGACTACTTCGTTCCCGGCATCGTCGGCCGTCAGGCGGCCGCAGCAGTGAGTTCGTTTCCATCGTGTGATGAAGTCCGACAAGGGGTGTTCCCTCCCTTCTCCAACCTTCCTGCCCTCTGCATTTTTGTGGTCTTGCATCCTTCCGTCGCCGAACGGCCCCGTGTCATTCCGTTGACAGGATGCCCAGGATGGTGTTCTCCGCATCGTCGAGCCCCAGGGGTTGCTGGGAGCTGTCCTTCATGTCCCGCAGAAGGGCCTTCCTCTCCCGGAGCTCCCGCTCGCCCAGGATGAGGGTGTAGCGGCACCCGAGCTTGTCGGAGCGCTTCATCTGGCTCTTGAGACTCCGCGCCCCGTAGTCCGTCTCGGCGAGGGCGCCCTTCATTCGCAGGCGGTTGCAGAGGACGAAGGCGAAGTCCTGCGCCTCCTTTCCGAGGGCGGCGATGAACAGTTCGGGCCTCGGGATGACCGTCTCGTCGGGGATCGGCGCCACGGCAACGAGCCTCTCCAGGCCTACGGCAAACCCGATCCCGGGGCTCTCGGGCCCGCCCAGCTCCTCCACGAGCCGGTCGTAGCGGCCGCCGCCCGCGATGGCGTTCTGCGCGCCCAGGGCGCCCGTGGTGACCTCGAAGGCCGTTTTCGTGTAGTAATCGAGGCCGCGGACCATGCGGGCGTTGACCTCGAAGGGGGTGTCGAAGAGGCGAAGGCCGGACTGCACGGCATCGAAGTGCTCCCTGCACTCCCCGCAGAGAAACTCGATGAGCAGGGGGGCCGTGGCCACGATCGCCTTGCACCCCTCCACCTTGCAGTCGAAGACCCGGAGAGGGTTGGTCGACAGTCGCCTCCGGCAGTCCTCGCAGAGACCGTCCTGCTTTTCCGCCAGGTAAGCGTGGATCACCTCCCGGAAGGCCGGGCGACAGGCCGGGCAGCCGAGGGAGTTGATCTCGAGACGGGCGTCCGCGACGCCGACGCTCCGGAGGAACGTGATGAGCATCAGGATGACCTCGGCGTCCACCCGCGGGTCCTTCGAGCCGAGCAGCTCCGCGTTGAGCTGGTTGAACTGGCGGAACCGTCCCTTCTGGGGCCTTTCGCGCCGGAACATGGGCCCGATGGTGTAGAGTTTCACGAGGGACTCCGATGCGTAGAGGCCGTGCTCGAGATAGGCCCTCATGACCGAGGCCGTCGCCTCGGGGCGCATCGTCAGGGATTCGTCGCCGCGGTCGACGAAGGTGTACATCTCCTTTTCTACGATGTCCGTCGTCTCGCCGATGGAGCGCCTGAAGAGCTCCGTCTTCTCCAGGATGGGCAGAACGATCTCCCGGAACCCGAAATTCCCGAATATTTCCCGGGCCTTGCCCTCTACAAACTGCCATTTTTCCGATTCGCCCGGCAGGATGTCCTTGAACCCCCGGACGGCGGTGATGATCTTCATGGCGCAACGGCACCCGACTGCGTATTTCGAAGCTGTTTAGCTAACACATTGGCCACCGAAAGGCAATAGAAATCATGGGTTTTTGAAGGCTGAAACAACGTAGCGCGAACCGTCCGTGGTGATGCGGACGGCGCCATGCACGTCGGTCCGGTAGACGGCGGCCCCCGTCTGCCGGAATCGCTCGAGGACTTCCTCGCGGACGGGGCGCCCCGTGCTGATGACGATCGTCGAGGGCCGAACGGCCTGCAGGAACGGTGTGGAGGCGGAATAGGCCGAGCCATGGTGAGGGGCCAGGAGGACGCCGCTTGCCAGGGGTGCCCTTTGCCTGACAAGCAGGCTCTCCGTCGGAGCGCCGATATCGGAGGGAAGAAGGATGGAGGCGTCCTTCCAGCGGATGTGGAGGACGACGGAGCGCTCGTTGATCTCCCGGTCGTCAAGGTCCGCCCGGGAGGGGGAGCGGGACCCGGGGTTCAGGATGCGAATCTGAACGCCGTCATATTCGACGGGCGGCGACTTCGATGTGACCAGGCGGGGCGTGATTCCTTTTGCCTTCATTTTTTCCGTCAGGGGGACGCCCCAGTCGACCAGGGCCTCGTCGCCGCTGGTCCAGACATCCTCCACGCCGAAGTTGTCCAGGATGTAGGGCAGGCCGTTGACGTGATCGGGGTGCGGGTGCGTCGCGACGATCGTGTCGATTTTCCCGATGCGGCGGTTCCACAGGAAAGGGGCGACGACGTAACGGCCCACGTCGAAGCGATCGTTGGGGAACCCGCCGCCGTCGATGAGCATCCGCCGGCCACCGGGGAACTCGACGAGCGTGCACGAGGCGTGCCCCACGTCGAGGAAGGTGACGCTCAGCCGGTCCCGGTTCTGCAGCCCGAGGTGAACCCAGAGGGCATCGCCTGCCAGGAAGAGGACGGCCAGCCCGAGGGCGCAGGCCGACCGGCGGCGTGTCCGAAGAGCGGAACCGCCCGCAACGGTCCGGCCGGGAAGGCCCAGGATCAGGGCCGAAGCGATCAGGACGGTGAAGTAGGCCCCGATCTCGGGAAATGTCGGAGTCGTCAGGATCGAGGAGGAACCCGGCAAGGAGGCAAGCCAGTCGTTGAGGTCGAGGCACAGGCGCGTCAGCCGTGCGGTGATGTCGATGAGAGCGGACGACAGGGTGGCGGACACCGGCGCCAGCAGGATGAGCAGCATGGAGAGGGGCAGCACGACGAAGCCGAGGATCGGAACGAGGAGGAGGTTGGCCACGAGGGTGATGTTGGAGACCCGGTTGAAGTAGTACACGATGAAGGGCAGGGTGCCCAGCGTCGCGGCGGCCGAAACGGCAAAGAAAAGGGCGAGGTTCGCGGCGAGTTTCCTCAGCAGCCGTTCAGCCCGCCCACCCGGCCTGTTTTTCCACGCGGTCAGGCGCTCCGTAACCCCCGGCATCAGAAGCAGGATGGCCGCCACGGCCGCAAAGGACAGCTGGAACGAGATGTCGAACAGGGCGGCCGGGGAGAACGCGAGGATAACGAAGGCGGCAAGGGCCAGGGTGTTGGGCAGATCCCTTGCGCGGCCCATCAGGATGGTCATAAGCAGGGCGAGCGTCATGAGCAGGGCCCGCACCGTCGACATGCCGAGACCGGCGACGAAGGCGTAGAAGACGACCGGACCGAATGCGGAAAGGGCGGAGAGCTTCTGAAGGTTGAACCGCAGCAGGAGGTACTCCGACGTCTTCAGCAGGGTCCGGATGACAAAGAAGGCGATGAGGGCGATGATCCCGACGTTGAAGCCCGATATGGCGATGATGTGGGATGTCCCCGTCCGGTTGAACCGGTCCTGGATCTCCCGAGGGATTTCGCTCTGCTCCCCGAGGGTCATGGCCTGGATGAGCGTCCCTTCGGGGAAAGGGGCCCGGGAGCGGATCCGCTCGCGGATGACCGTCCGGAACCGTTCCAGGGACTGCCTCCAGGGAGAGCCCTGCCCCTCGCGGATCAAAACGATTTTCCGGGGGTCGTCCACGAAGCCCCGCACCCGGATTCCCTGGAGGCGAAGATGGCGCTCGTAGTCGAAGCCGCCGGGGTTTGCAAAGCTGCGCGGGATTTTCAGTCGGACCGCCGTGCGGACGTAATCCCCGTATTTGAAATCCCGCGTGTTCTCCCCGACGGACAGCAGGAGCCTGCCGCCGACGTTTTTCGATGTCCCCTGACAGTCGACCCTCACGGCCTCCAGGACGAGCGACGTGCGGTCCTCGGAGACCCTCGGGTTTTCCGAGACCACGCCGTCCAGGACGACGGAGCCTTTTCCCGCCCAGTGCACGATGTGGTCCGGCCCCGGGTCGCCGTAGAGGATCGAGCCCAGCCCGCAGATTCCAAGGGCGAAGAAGCCGATTGCCGACGAACAAAACGAAGCGCTGTGGCGGCGCGCCACGTGGAGACCCAGCGAAAGGACGAACCCCGCGGCGAGGAGCGCCAGGGTCCCCCAACGGGGGATCTCCGCGGCGTAACCGGTGACGATTCCGCCGAAGAAAAAAGCGAGCAGCAAGGGGAGGGGGCGCTTGATCACGTGCCGTACCCTGGCCGGAACGGAGTGTGCCCGTGAAGCGGCCGCATCGGCTTGCCGGGGGGCGGGCAAGACACGGATTCGGGTGCGACCCTGCCGGACAGGAAGGAGGTCGGCGTGCCGGTAAAAAGAGTTCAAACCACAATCGGGGCATTCTGTCAACGTGCAGCGGCAGGAAACGCTAAAGATTGCCGGAAATGTGACGAAAGTAACAGGTGTAACCTTTTTCTGTATGGTCTCTGCCTGGTATCCGGGCGAGAGCGCCGGGGGAGCCGATTCGTGTCATGACGGGAACGCAGCTGTTCGAACAGGATCAGGCAGAGCGAAACACCCGCTGGATCGTCTTCTCGCGGCTCGCCGTGGTGTCCTACTTTCTCGGCGTGACGGTCTTCCTGCAGTTCCGCGCCGTCGGGACGCTCTCGGCGGAGTATCTCTGGATCAGCTACTCCTTCATCTCGGTCATCTACGGATTTTCGATTTTCTGCCTCGTCCTCCCCGCGACGGCCCGCCGGCGTCCGCTGAACATCATCGGCCAGTCCGTCTCCGACGTGATCTTCGTCACGGGGATCGTGCTCCTGACGGGCGGCATCGACAGCGTCTATTCCGTTCTCTACTCGCTGGTCATCATCTACTCGACCCTCTTTCTGGGGCGCCGGGGCGGGCTTTCGATCGCGGCCCTGAGCACCGTCTGCTACGTGGCGATCGTCCATGTGCAGCCCTCGGGGATCTTCGAGTTCCTTTACGACGAGGGCATCGTCCCGGGTGTCGAGCTGACGAGGGGGTACATTCTCACCCGGGTGACCACCCACGTGGCCTCGTTCTTCATCATGGCCCTGCTGACGAGCTTCGTCGTCGAGCAGGAGCGAAAGACCCAGCGCCTCCTGGCGGAGAAGGCCACGGCCTTCGACCGCCTCGACCTGCTGCATCGCAGCATCATCGAGTCCGTCGACACGGGCATCCTGACGGTCAACCTGGAGGGGCATATCCGCTCCTTCAACCGCGCCGCCGAGGAGATATCGGGCCTTACCTTTGGGGAGGTCTTCAACCGCAGCGCCGAGGAGATCTTTCCCGGCGTCTCGGACGTCCTGTCCCCCGCGGGATCGGAAGAACGAAAACGGCAACGGAAACGCCTCGAAATCCTGGTGCGCAAGAAGTCCGGGGCGGACATGGTCCTCGGCATCTCCGACTCTCCGCTCGTCGAGCAGGGGGTGAAGATCGGAAGCATCCTGATCTTCCAGGACCTGACCCCGTTCAAGGAGATGGAGCGCGAGGGAGAGAAAAACAAGCAGCTCGCCTTCATCGGGCAGATGGCGGCGGGCCTGGCCCATGAACTCCGAACGCCGCTCCAGTCGCTCAGCGGCTCCATCCAGATCCTCCGGAGAGACCTGCGGCTCGCCCCGTCCGACGAGCGGCTCATGCAGGTCATCCTGCGGGCGAAGGACCAGATGGAGGGGCTCGTTCGGAATTTTCTTCTCATGGCGCGCTCGAACCTCGGCAGGCGGGCGGAGACCGATGTCGGCGAACTCGTGAAAGATGTCATCGAGTCGCTCGCGGTCGGGTCGGAGTGGAATCCCCGGGTGGAACTGCGGGAAGACCTCGGCCAGGACCTCCGGGTCATGGGTGACCCGGCCGAGTTGAGGCAGGTCCTGTGGAACCTGATGATCAATGCGATCCAGTCGATGCCGGAAGGGGGAACGCTCTCCGTGACCGCCCGCCCTGACGGTGACAACGGCGAGGCGCGCGCCGTGAGGGTCGAGATCGGCGACACGGGCCCGGGCATCGACCCGGTCCACATCGAGAAGATCTGGGAGCCTTTCTACACGACCCGGGAAAAGGGCAGCGGCCTGGGGCTTGCCATCGTGAGGCGCATCGTCGAGAGCCACGGGGGCGCCGTCGAGGTGCAGAGCGAAGCCATGCGGGGGAGTCGATTCCGCGTGAGGCTGCCGCGGCATGTGCCTGAGGAACCGGCCGGCCAGGGCGAGCGCATTGAACACGAAGCCGCGGCAGCGGCGGGGCGATAAGGGGCGATCATGGAGCGGATTCTCGTCGTCGACGACGACAGGGGCATTCAGGATGTCCTCGACATCATGCTCTCCCGCGAGGGGTACCAGGTCTCCACGGCCGACGACGGAGCGGCGGCGCTGGACATCATCCGGAAGAAGCAATTCGACCTTGTCATCACGGATCTGAAGATGCCCCGCATGGACGGGATCGATCTGCTCAAGGGCGTCAAGGAGACGGCCCCGGGTACGGCGGTGATCCTGCTGACGGCCTTTGCCTCGGGAGAGACGGCCCTGGCGGCCATGCGCGAGGGGGCCTACGACTACGTGGAGAAGAACTTCAACGTCGATGATTTGCTGAGCATTGTCCGGGACGCCCTGGAAAAACGGGAAGCGGACCGACTGGGAAAACCCTTTCCGCACCCGGAAGGGGACGGCGCCCGCTATTTCGGGACCATGGTGGGCAGAAGCAAGGAGATGCAGAAGGTCTACACCCTGATCGGCAAGGTGGCCGACACGCCCGCCAACGTGCTCATCCTGGGCGAGAGCGGAACGGGGAAGGAACTGGTGGCGCGGGCCGTCCACGGCAACAGCGCCCGGAAGACAAAGCCCTTCGTGGCCATCAACTGCGGCGGCATCCCCGAAAACCTGCTGGAGAGCGAACTGTTCGGCTACATGAAGGGATCCTTCACGGGGGCCTTCGCAGACCGGGCGGGCCTCTTCGAGGTTGCCCGGGGCGGGACGATCTTTCTCGACGAGATCGCCGAGCTGCCCGTCATCCTGCAGGTCAAGCTGCTGCGGGTCGTCCAGGAGAAAACCATCCGCCGTATCGGCGGCTCCGAGGACATCAAGGTCGACGTGCGGATCATCTCGGCCACCAACCAGGACCTGCACGACAAGGTCAGACGCGGCGAGTTCCGCGAGGATCTGTACTTCCGGCTCAACGTGATCCCGATCCACATCCCGCCTCTGCGAAAGCGCAGGGAGGACATCCCGCTGCTCGTGCAGCACTTCATCGAGAAATACGCGAGGGAATTCGGCAAGGAGGTGAAGCGGATCTCCGCCTACGCCCTGGAGCTGCTCCTGCGCTACCCCTTCCCGGGGAACATCCGGGAACTCGAGAACATCATCGAGCGCAGCATCGCCCTGGAGAGCTCGAGCATCATCCTGCCCGAGAACCTCGTCATCGCCGAAGAGGCGAAGGGAGCGGCCGCCGCGCCCGGGTTCCCGGGAGAGTTTCCCGAGGACGGGGTCGATCTGAACCGGGAGCTGGAGCGATTCGAGCGCGAGATCATCCGCAAGGCCCTCGAGAAAGCGAAAGGGTCCAAGACGAAGGCGGCGTCGCTTCTCGGCGTGAGTTTCCCGAGCCTTCGGCATCGACTCGAGAAGCTGAACATGGAAAACGGAGACGGGGAAGGCAAGTGATGCGCCGCGGCAGGAGGTGATGAGAATCATCACTTTCTGCCTCCAGGACGACAGATCCCGGAAGTCGGGGAAATAGGTCGTGTTACGGTAAGTGATCAGAATCATGGTATAAAGGACGAAAATGAGGGATGCCTGTTCCGTGGCATGCGAATTGCTCAATGGTGGTCAGACACTGAAAACCGGGAAGAGGAGGTAAACGAAAAAGAAGCCAGGTCTAAAGGAATCCGAAAAGAAGGCGATAAAGAAAACTAGGACATATGCAAAAGAATTTCGAACAGGAGGTTATCATGATCAGTTATTTCGCAAAGAAGAGAGGCAAGAAGGGTTTCACGCTGATCGAACTCATGATCGTCGTGGCCATCATCGCCATCCTGGCGGCAATCGCAATCCCGCAGTTCCAGCAATATCGGGCAAGGGGTTGGATGGCAACTGCTAAAGCAGATGCAAAAAATGCTTTTACAGCCGTACAGATGTGGAGATCCGATAATCCAGGGACAACTGCTACTGCTGAAACCATTGCATCAGGTACTGCGGGAACTACATATACGGGTGCCAGGGCATCTGTTGGATCTTCGATTGTTATTACGGCAGACCCGGGTCAAACGATAACTGTTACGAATACTAACCTGAATGGATCTTATGTGATGGATGCAAATGGTGTTGAAACGTCCAACACTCTGGCACCTAAGTAAAATGAGAACTATTCTTAAAGAGTTTCTAATCAACACAGAAAAATAAAGCCCATACTACAAATTGAAGATAAGGGGAGAGGCATGATGACCACTCCCCTTTTTCTTTTTGGTAATTGATCCTGTTCCGGTAGCCATGGTAAGGTTGCCCCGTGAAGCTAGACATTTATTTATGGCTGATTTCAAGAGAAGGGAGAGCCCGAAAACTACAACAGGGACAATGCTTCAAGAACCATCAGCCTAGCGCATATTGCCATCCGCTATCAGTACGGCGTTGCTCTCGCGAACGCCAATCGTCATGCCGAAGCCGCTGGGCAATTCAAGGCGGCACTGATGATACGTCCTGACGACGCAGAGATCCGCGCAGCGCGGGACGATACCGTCTTACGGTCGCAGAACGGCCGTGAAGAGGATCACAAGAAAGGCTAATGCCGGTAACCGAGGCTTCTGCATGCACAAAATGTGAGCGAGGCGAAGGAGCTGGAACGAGGCGCGGGGGTTGGCAGATTATCGTCATGACACGCGACAAACCCCGACGCATCACAACCGTAATGAAAGTGTTGATCCTTCTCGCCCTCGCGGGAATCGCGGCATGTGAACTCCTTCTTTGCGCGACGCCCCCGGCCTCTCGCGATGCCCTGATCCATCACTTGGCCATCCCGAAGCTCTGGATCCGTCACGGCGGATGGTTCGAGACCCCCTGGGCCGAGTTCAGCTACTTCCCCATGAACGTCGATCTTCTGTACCTCGTGCCGCTCGCCTTCGGCAACGACGTGCTGCCGGCCTTCATCCACATGCTGTTCGGGTGGGCAACGGGTTATCTCGTGTATCGGTACCTGCGGGAGCAGACCGGGCGAACCTGGGCGCTGCTCGGGCTCCTGGCGTTCGCAAGCACGCCGATGATTCTGCGGCTGTCCATTACCGCCTATGTAGACCTCGGGATGATCTTTTTCACGACGGCCTCCGTGCTGTCTTATCTCCGCTGGCGTGACGGCGGCTACAAGGAGGTCAGGTGGATCGCGGCTTCGGCGGTTTTCATGGGGCTTGCGGCAGGCGCCAAATACAACGCCTTCATCACCTGGGCATTCCTCAACGGGGCGATCATCTATCTCTACGCGCGCGACACGGGCAGGCAGCTGCAGGCGCTGCGGTGGGGAACGCTCTTCTTTCTGGTTGCACTGGCCGTTGTTTCTCCATGGCTCGTGAAGAACCTGATCCTGAAAGGGAATCCGGTCTATCCCCTGATGGACGGACTGTTCACGTTCATCCACGGCGGCCGCGAGCCGGCGGCGTTCCTGGTTGCGGGCGATGCACCGAGCGGCGGCTTCAGCTTCATTCGCAACCGGATGTTGCTCTACGGGGAAAACGCATGGCAGATTCTGCTGTTGCCTCTGCGCATTTTTTACGAGGGCGGAGACCATTCGGCGCAGCGCTTCGACGGGATTTTGAACCCGCTGTACGCCGTCGCGATCCCCTTTGCCTTCACGGGAAACCGGAAGGGCCACCGTCTCTTTTTCCTTTGCCTGATCGCGTTCGTTTTCACCGTATCCACACTGACCGCGGATCTGCGCATCCGCTACATCCTCCCGATCCTCCCCTTCGCGGCGATCCTCGCCGTGCTGGGGATCCGGAACGTCCTGGAGTGGATGGGTCTTCGATTGAATCGGACGCGTAACGTGGCGACAGGTGCCGTTTTGACCGGCGTTGCCCTGCTGCTTGCCATGAATCTTCTCTATCTGGGGAATCTGGTTGCAGAGGTGCGTCCCATGCCGTATATACTCGGCGAAGAATCGAGAGACGGGTTTTTGTCCCGGCAGGTCGGAAGCTACCAGGCTGTGGCGTACATCAACCGGCACCTGCCGCAGGATGCAGTCGTTTACCTCCTCTATATGGGCGGCCGCGGGTATTATCTCGAAAGGGAGTATCTCCACCATGCCTGGCGGGAACCCGGAATCGTGCGGGGCATCAGGAGAGCGTCCTCCGATACGGAAACGCTCTCGGCATACCTGAAGTCCCTGGGGGGGACCCACCTGCTGGTCCAGAAGGACCTGCTCCTCAAGGCGCTCGAGGACAACATCCCCCGGGAAGAGGTCGGCCGGGTGGTGGGGACGCTTGCCCAGTGCCTGGACAAACTCCATGAGTCGAACGGTCACGCCGTCTACCGGATTCGATGAGCGGATCGGAGCCAGACGCCGAAACCATTGAGGCAGACAGATGTTTGCAGGGAAAAAAGTCATCGTCGTCATGCCCGCGTACAACGCGGCGCAGACCCTCCGGAAGACCTTCGACGAGGTCATGGCCCAGGGTGTCGTCGACAGGGTCATCGTCGTCGACGATGCGAGCCGCGACGAGACCGTCGCGCTTGCGCGGACCCTTCCCGACGTCACCGTCCACCGGCACCCCGAGAACCGGGGTTACGGGGCAAACCAGAAAACATGCTACCGGATGGCGTTGGAGGAGGGGGCCGACATTGTCATCATGGTGCACCCCGATTACCAGTACACTCCGAAACTGATCCCGGCCATGGCGTCGCTCATCGGCAACGGCCTGTACGAATGCGTTCTCGGCTCCCGCATCCTCGGAGGTCACGCCCTGCGCGGCGGCATGCCGCTGTGGCGGTATGTGGCCAACCGCTTCCTGACCCTTTTCGAGAACGTCCTGACGGGGGGTAAGCTTTCCGAATATCACACGGGCTACCGGGCCTTCTCGCGCAGAGTCCTGGAAGAGCTTCCGCTGGAGGGGAACTCGGACGACTTTATCTTCGACAACCAGATGCTTCTCCAGGTTCTCTGGTACGACCACCCGATCGCCGAGATCAGCTGCCCCACCCGATACTACGCGGATTCCTCCTCCATCAACTTCAGCCGGAGCGTCCGCTACGGGTTCGGATGCCTCTGGACGGCGCTGATTTTCCGGATGTCCCGTCTCGGTGTGGCTCTATCCCCCCTGTTCCCGGCGAAACGGGCCGGCGAAGGATGACGGAGGGGCAGCCGATGACAAGGGATGCCCCAAACCGGTTCGACGACTTTTTCGAGGACCCGGCCTATCTGGCGCTGAAAAACAGCCTGTACAACTATCGGGTCCGCAGGCGCGCAATCCGGGAGAGCCTCTCGGGCCAGTCCGACGGCATGACCCTGGAGATCGGCAGCGGCATCTCGCCGATCTGCCGCGCCACGGACCGCACCGTTTTCACCGAGCTTTCCTTTTCTGCACTGCGCGTTCTCCGGGACGCCCAGGGGACGGGGCACTACGTGGTGGCCGACGCGACCCGGCTGCCCTTTAAGCCCGGGGTGTTTCGACGGGCCGTATGCTCCGAGGTCCTGGAGCACATCGAGGACGACCGCGCGGCGGTGCGCGAGATGACGTCCTCCCTGGAGCCGGGGGGGCGCCTTGCCGTGACCTTTCCGCACCGGCAGGACTTCTATGCCGTCGATGACCGGTTTGTCGGTCACCACCGCCGCTACGACCTTGCGGACATGGCAACCATGCTCCGGGAATCGGGTTTCCGGTCGCTTGCCGTCGCAAAAGTCCTGGGCCCGCTTGAAAAGCTCACCATGGGGGCAACCGCGGCGCTTCTCGCGAGACTCTCCTCCGCGGCCTTTCGCGGCGTGTCCCCCCGCAGCCGGACGAGTCCCCCGGAAGCGCTCGTGAAAGTCTTTTGTCTGCTCAACCGTCTCTATGCCGGTCTTGCTCGCGTCGATGCGCGAGTCTGGCCTGCCCGCCTTGCCTCGGTGCTCCTGATCGTGGCTGAAAAACGGAAGGCGCAAGGCAACTGACTGGCCGGGCAAAAAAGCCGTTGCCTGGCCCCCGTCTTTGCGATAAGACGGACCCCAGGGCGGCGGCCGCAAAGGCCGCTGAGGCTCAGGGGGAACGGATGCCTGCAGCGATTCCGGACGACGCGGCGCTCGTCGAGGAGTACCTTCACTTTCTTGCCGTCGAGCGGGGAGCCTCGCTCAACACCCTCGAGGCGTACAGCCGCGACATCGGGCGGTTTCTCGAGTTTGCCGGGGCGAGCGGCGTGCCGTCCCCCCTTGCCGTGAACCCCGAGCACGTGACCGCCTATCTCGGGGCGCTGCGGGGCCAGGGTCTTTCCCCGGCGTCCGTGAACCGGAAGCTCGCGGCGATCCGGGGATTCTACCGGTACCTCCTCCGTGAAGCGCGGGTGGAGGAGAATCCGCTCGCCCGGGTCGAAACGGCGCGGACCTGGATGCGCCTTCCCGGGGCGCTGAGCCGCGACGAAATGGAGTCGCTTCTCGCGCAGCCCGCGGAGGCAAGTCCGTCGGGCATCCGCGACCGGGCGATCCTGGAGCTTCTCTACGCCACGGGAATCCGGGTCTCCGAACTTGCCACCCTGACGCTCAACCGGCTGAACCGGCAGATGGGCTTTCTGGTCGCGGTCGGCAAGGGACGCAAGGAAAGGATCGTCCCGGTCGGGCAATCGGCCCTGGGATGGCTGGGTCGATACATCGAACAGGCGAGGCCCGTCTTTCTGAAGAAGAAGACGTCGAACGCGCTTTTTCTCAACCGCTCCGGAGAGGGATTCACCCGGCAGGGGTTATGGAAACTGATCAAGAAATATGCGAAGATGGCCGGCCTGGAGCGGAAGGTCCACCCCCACACGTTCAGGCATTCCTTTGCGACGCACTTGCTCGAGGGGGGGGCGGACCTTCGATCGGTTCAGATCATGCTGGGGCATGCGGACATCTCGACGACGCAGATCTACACCCACGTGAGCCGGGAGAGGCTGAAGGAGGTACATAAGAGGTTTCATCCGCGCGGATGAAACCGGCGAAAGGCGAAGGGCGAAAGGCAAAGGGTAAGAGAAGAACGATCAATCACGGAGATGAAACCGGCGAAGGGCGAAGGGCAAAGGGCAAAGGGTAAGAGAAGAACGATCAATCGCGCGGATGAAACCGGCGAAGGGCGAAGGGCGAAGGGCAAAGGGTAAGAGAAGAACGATCAATCACGCGGATGAAACCGGCGAAAGGCGTAGGGCTAAGGGCTTCAAGGAGGGAAGGGTTTGGAGTTTCTTCACCGTAAGCCCTTTGCCTTGCGCCGTTGACACGAAGCTGATGAGAGCAATCCGGTCACGCTTACGCGGAAAACAGGTAAACACCCGAATCCAGCGATAAGAAGCTGGTCGCTGCCGTTCAAGGGTCATTGCGAGCACCCGCAGGGTGCGTGGCAATCTCTCACGAACGGCGAGATCGCCACGCTGCCCCCCACGCTGCGCTCGGGGCTTCGGCTCACCGCGATGACATGAGTTTATCGCTGGATCCGGTAAACAGTCAAACAGGCACCCATGGACTATTACAAGAAGGAAGAGCGGAGGGAGCGCAGGCAGCGCAGAGAAAAGACGGGCCGTCCGATGATCCTCGTCGGGGCCGCGCTGATCGGCGTCCTGGTCCTCGTGGGGGCGGTCGTCCTGATCGCCGTCTACGGCGAGATCTTCACCGTCAAGGGGATCAAGGGGTTCGTGCGCGTCAACCTGCTGGGAAAGACGCCCGCCTTTCATTACATGGACATCGAACGAAACGGCAAGGAGGAACGCGTCACGGCGGCAGAGACGTTCACGATCACCTACCGGGACGAGTTCATCGTCAAGAGCGTCTCCACGGACTCCCTTTTCGAGAAGAACATCACCGTGGACGTGGACGGGCTGGGCGGAGCGAATGACCTCAAGGTCCTGCTCAAGGCCGTCGAGCTGGTGGACGCGACGATGACCGCGTCCGTGAAAGAGGCCCTGAGGGGCAGGCCGCTGCCGCAGTCCGCCATCCGGGTCCGATACAACCAGCAGGAGATCGGCGTCGTGCCCGTGCGCATCGAGCTGACGCCGCAGGACTGGCTCCGTTTCGCCAGGAACCCGGCCAATGCGAAGTGGCAGGCGCAGGCCCTCGAGAAAGCCCTTGCCATGAACCCGGACGACACGGCCCTGCGGAAGACCCTGGCCGAGCAGCATCTCGAGTCCGGAAAGATCGACCAGGCCATTGCCCAGTACCGCGCGGTTCTTTCCCGCAAGGCCGACGACATGACGGCCCTGGCGGGGCTTTCGCGATGCTACGTCGAGAGGAAGGATTACGCCAGGGCCCTTCCCCTGACGCGGCGGATCACCGAGCTCAACCCGAAGGATGCGGGGGCCCACGCCATCGCGGGGTTCCTCTATGGCAAGATGGGCAAGTGGAACGACGCCGTCACGCACTACGGGACCTCGCTGAAGCTCAAGCCGGACGATGCCATGGTCCGCTTCAGCCTGGGCGGGGCCTACGAGAAAACGGGAAAACTCGCCCCGGCCATCCGGGAGTATGAGACCGCGCACAAGCGGATGCCCGACGATCAGCGGGTCACCCAGGCCCTTGCCGATGCCTACCGAAAGGCCGGCAGGGAGCAGGACGCGGCGAAGCTCTACGCCACGCTGGCCCGGAAGAACACGAAGGATCCCAACGCCTACGCCGCTCTCGCCCAGGCCCATGGCAGGAAGGGCCAGGTGAAGGAGGAGATCGAGAACTACAGGAAGGCCATCGCCGCCCAGCCCCGGGATCCCATCCTCCGCTACAACCTCGGGGTGGCTTACGACAAGGCCAAGCGGCACAAGGAGGCGCTGGCGGAATACGAGAAGGCGCTTCAACTGAAGCCCGACGACACGGACGCGGCAGCCCGGATCTCGGAGCATTACTTCCGGGGCAGGCGCTACAGGGAAGCCGTCGAGGCCCTGAACCGGATCCGGAAAACGGCCCCGAAGAACCCGCGGGTGTACGCCGATCTCGGGTTCGCCTACGGGGAACTGAAGCAGTACAGGGATGCGGAGGAGAATTACAAGAAGGCTCTCCAGCTGGGCTCCAGCGATCCGAACATCCATCTCAACCTGGCCGCCATCTACGAGAAGCAGGGCAGGACGAAGGAGGCCGCAAAGGCCGTCGAGAAAGGGAGCAAGTCGGGGAAGGCCACCACGGAAGCCCTCGAGCGCATGGGTGCCCAGCAGATGAAGGCGAAGCAGTACGACGCGGCGCTGAAAACGTACCGGCAGCTGGCGGCCGTCGAATCCAGGCGGGGGCTGGCCTACGCCAACATGGGAACCATTTACGGCATCAAGGGGCAGACCGAGAAGGCCATCGAAAACCTCAAGCTCGCCGTCCGGTACGACAAGGAGGACGAGGGTTCCTGGTTCGCCCTGGGGGAAGCATACGAGAAGAAAAAGATGTACAAGGAGGCCCTCGAAGCGTACAAGGCAGCCTACCAGATCAATCCGGAATCCCGCGCGGCGGAAAGGATTCCGCAGCTGAGGATCCGGATGCTCGAGGACAAGCACCGGGAATAGGCAGAAGGCAAGAGGGGAAGAAAGGGAACGTGGTGGCATGCGCAAAGTGAATGTTGGAGGCATCAGGGTCGGGGGCGGCGAGCCCTTCGCGCTCATCGCCGGGCCCTGCGTCATCGAGGGCGAGAAGCTCACACGCAGGGTGGCCGCAAGCCTCAGGGACGTGACGGCGGAGCTGGGGATCCCCTTCATCTTCAAATCCTCCTATGACAAGGCCAACCGGACCTCCGTCCGATCGTTCCGTGGCCCGGGGCTCGACAAGGGGCTGAAGATCCTGAAGGCGATCCGCGAGGAACTGGGCGTTCCCGTCCTGTCCGACGTCCACCGGTTCGAGGAGATCGAGAGGGCCGCGGAGGTTCTCGATGTGGCCCAGGTTCCGGCGTTTCTGTGCCGACAGACCGATTTCGTCATGGAGCTCGCCCGGCACGCGAAGGTCGTCAACATCAAGAAAGGGCAGTTCCTCGCCCCCTGGGACATGGCCAACGTCGTGCGGAAGGTCGAAGCGGCGGGCAACCGCAACATTCTCATCACGGAGCGTGGCGCGAGCTTCGGATACAACAATCTCGTCTCCGACATGCGGTCGATCCCGATCCTGAGGGGCATGGGCTATCCCGTCGTCTTCGACGCGACCCATAGCGTGCAGCTGCCCGGCGGGGCCGGTGAGGCCTCGGGCGGGGAGCGCGCCATGGCCGTCTATCTGGCCCGTGCGGCCGCCGCCGTCGGCGTGGACGCCCTGTTTCTCGAAGTCCACCCGGAGCCGGACAGGGCCCGCTGCGACGGGCCGAACTCGCTCGCGCTGGACTCCCTGCGAGACCTCCTCCGCATGCTCCAGGGGATCGACGGGATCGTGAAAGAGGACATGAAGAAAGGACGGAGATGAACCTCGAGACGCAACGGAAGTCGAACCTGGCCGACCGGATGCAGGATGTGAAAGCGCTCATTCTCGATGTGGACGGGGTGCTCACCGACGGCCGTATCGTCATCAGCGACGACGGACAGGAAACGAAGTGCTTCAACGTTCGGGACGGTCACGGTCTGAAGATGATCCGGAGGGCCGGCATCGAGGTGATGTTCCTCACGGGGCGCAAATCGCGCGTGGTGGAGCACAGGGCCCGCGAACTGGGCGTGGAGAGGGTGTATCAGGGCGTTTCGGACAAGCTGGCCGTTTTTGAAGAAATCCTGGAGGCGACGGGGCTCGCCCCCGGCCAGGTGGCCTACATGGGCGACGACATCGTGGACCTGCCGGTGTTGCGGCGCGCGGGGGTCTCTGTGACCGTCTGTGACGCCCATCAGGACGTCCTCGGCGTGGCGGACCTGGTGACACGGAACGCCGGGGGGCGGGGAGCCGTCCGGGAAGTCTGCGAGATCCTCCTCAAGGCGCAGGGGAAATGGGACGGCCTGATGGAGCGCTACCGGGCCTGACGCCCCTTTTGGGCTTTACATCCGGGATGGCGGGTGGTATCGTTCGGCCTGCGATTGGACCATGCCTAAGTTGCTTGAATTTTTTCGGAAACTCGCAGGGAACCGGGCGGGGAAATTCGGCCTTGCCGCCGCCGTCGTCCTCGTGTCGGCCCTGATTGCCGCGGGTTGGTACCGGGGCACGCAGACCGGGGAAGAGAGGACGCCGGCGCTGAAGGTCATCGACGATCAGGCCGATCTCTATATCAAGGACGTGCATTACACGGAGGTGGGCGATTCGGGGAACCGGCTCGAAATCAATGCTGACTCGGCGGCATTTCTGAAAAAGGAGAACCAGGCCCGGTTCGACCGGGTCCGCATGAAACTCATTCTCCCGGACGGCAAGACCTACGAACTGTCGGCCGACAGGGGACGGCTCAAGACGGACCGAAAAGACATCGAGATCGAGGGCAACGTTGTGATCCTGTCCAACCGGGGCGATCGATTCACCACCGAACGCCTGTTCTATTCCGACGGCGAAAAGAAGGTCTTTACGCAGGATGCCGTCCTGTTGACAAACCCGCGGTTCCAGGTGAGGGGCAGGGGCATGACCCTGCTGCTGAAGTCGGAACACGTCACGCTCTCCGGACCCGTAAGGGCGCGGGTGCCGTGAAGGCATGATCGAGCGAGGGAGGCGCCGTGAAACGAACCATCATCCCGATCCTTGCGGTTGTCGCGCTGAGCGCTTTCGCAGACCCCGGATCCCTCCAGGGGCAGGACAAGCGGTCGCAGTGGCTCAAGGAGGGAGGGAACAAGCCGATCGAGATCGTGTCGGACCGGCTCGATGCGTACCGAGAGAGGGATCTCGTCGAGTTTTCGGGCCACGTCGTGGCCACCCAGGGGGATCGCACCATCCAGAGCGACTCCCTGATGCTGTACTTCAAGAAGAAAGCGGAAGGGCAGGGGGCAGCCCGGGAACCTGCGGCCGCTGCCGGGGATATCGAGCGGATCGTATCGAAGGGCAACGTGCGGATCACCGAGAAGGACCGCGTCGTCACGGGCGACCAGGCCGTATTCTACAGCGACGAACAGAAGATCGTGGTGACCGGAAACCCTGTCATGCGCGAAGGCAGCAACGTGGTCACGGGCGAACGCGTCGTCGTGCTCCTCGACGAGAACCGGGGCGTTGTCGAAGGCTCCAAGGGCAAACGGGTCACGGCGACCATCTACCCCGACGAGTCAAGGGGAAAAAAGAAGAAGGAGTAGCCGCGGGGCGTGCCCGGGCGGCCGAATGAAGGCAGGCATGAGCAAGCTCGAAGCCAGGGCACTGACAAAGGTGTACGGGGGGCGGAAGGTCGTCAACGGCGTCGACCTGGAGATCCGCCCGGGCGAGGTCGTGGGACTGCTGGGCCCCAACGGCGCAGGCAAGACGACGACCTTCTACATGATCGTCGGACTCATCAGACCCGACGACGGACGGATCTTCCTCGACGCAGAAGAGATCACCCGGGACCCCATGTACGTGAGGGCCCGCAAGGGCATCAACTATCTGCCCCAGGAGCCCTCCGTCTTCCGGAAGCTGACTGTCAAGGAAAATATCCTGGCGATCCTCGAAACGCTTGACATCGCCGGCGAGGAGAGGAAGAATAGGCTCGAACAATTGCTGGGGGAACTGGATCTCACCGGCCTGGCATCGAGCAAAGCCTACTCCCTTTCGGGGGGCGAGAGACGACGGGTGGAAATCACCCGGGCGCTGGTGACCTCGCCGCGGTATATCCTGCTCGACGAGCCGTTCGCCGGGATCGATCCCCTGGCCGTGGCGGACATCCAGAAGATCATCCAGAAGCTCAAGTCCAAGGGCATCGGGGTGGTCATTTCGGACCACAACGTGCGGGAGACCCTCTCGGTCTGCGACAGGGCCTATATCCTCAACGAGGGGACGGTGCTGATCGAGGGGCTGCCGGAGATGATTGCGGAGAGCAAGATCGCCCGGAAATTCTACCTGGGCGACGACTTCAGGTTTTAGGACCTCAGCAGGCGGGAACGCATGACGTTCGAACTCAAGCAGAGCCTCAAGCTCAGCCAGCAGCTGATCATGACGCCCCAGCTCCAGCAGGCGATCAAGCTGCTGCAGCTTTCGCGAATCGAGCTCGTCGACATGATCCAGCAGGAGATGGAGGAAAACCCCCTGCTCGAGGAGCCTGCCGGAGAGGAATTCGGCGAGGAAGGAGCGCCGGCCCCGGAGGTCGAAGAGGTCAAGACCGCGGACCGCACCGGAGAGGTGACGGGCGAGGGCGACGGCAAGGAGGATTTCGACTGGGACAGCTACCTCGAGGACTACGGACCCATGCGGGTGACCTACGACCGCGAGGAGGACGAGGGGCCATCCTGGGAGAACATGCTGTCCCGGAAGACGACCCTGACGGACCACCTGATGTGGCAGCTGGGGCTCTCCCGGCTCTCGGAGGCGGAGCGCCGGATCGGCGAGCAGATCGTCGGCAACCTGGACGCGAGCGGATACCTCGCGGCGACCGTCGAGGAAATCGCTGAGCAGGAGAAGGTCGACGTCGAGGCAGTCGAGAAGGTGCTCACCCGGATCCAGGAATTTGACCCCCCGGGGATCGCGGCGCGGAACCTCCGGGAGTGCCTGCTGCTGCAGGCCCGGTACGCGGGCGCCTCCCATGCGCTGATCGAGACGATCATCCGCGATTATCTCCACGACCTGGAAACGAAGAACTACAACAACATCGCGAAGAAGCTCAAAATCCCCCTGGCGGACGTCCTGGACGCCATCTTCCTCATCAGCCGGATGGATCCCAAGCCGGGGCTCGTATACAGCGACGAGGGCCCCCAGTACATCATCCCCGACGTGTTCGTCTTCAAGGTGGGAGACGAGTACAAGATCGTCCTGAACGATGAGGGACTTCCCCGGCTTCGGATCAGCAACTTCTACCGCGGGATCCTGGGGGGTGCCTCGGATGGGGTGCAGAGCGGCGACGAGTGCAAGAAGTACATCAAGGAGAGGCTCCAGTCGGCTACATGGCTCATCAAGAGCATCCAGCAGCGCCAGAGGACGATTTTCCGGGTCACCGAGAGCATCGTCAAGTTCCAGCGCGAATTTTTCGACAACGGGATTCACTTCCTGAAGCCGCTGGTGCTCCGGGACGTCGCAGACGATGTGGAGATGCACGAGTCCACGATCAGCCGCGTTACGACCAACAAGTACATGCACACGCCGCGCGGGATCTTCGAGCTGAAGTATTTCTTCAACAGCAGCATCAGCAGGACGAGCGGTGACACCATCGCGTCGAAGAGCGTCCAGGAGGAGATTCGGAAGATCATCAGCGGCGAGGACGCCCGCAAGCCCCTGAGCGACAGTGAAATCGTCGACATCCTCAGCGCGCAGGGCATCTCGATCGCGCGGCGCACCGTCGCCAAGTACAGAGAAATGATGGGGATTCTCCCTTCGTCCAAGCGGAAGAAATTTCTCATCAAGCCCAAAAACTGATTGACATTTCAAGGGCTCTGTCCTATAAGGCAAGGCTTGTTTTCGGAAGGGACGCTGTTCTGTCCGGCGGCCTCCGGGCACGGTGAAGGGCCGCCCCGGGATCCGTCCCGGACAGCAACCGCCTGCCGTCTCGCCCCCCTGCGCAGGGCGTCCTTCTTGCAAGGAATCCGGGGGAAGGCACCGGGACAATTCGAGAACTCAGGATGAGGAGGCGTCGGCACATGCAGGTTTCCGTGACCTTTCGGAATACGGGGTCGGAAAGTTGGTTCAAGGACTATGCGACGGAACGGTTGAGCAAGATCCAGAAATACATCGACAAACCTGTCGAGGCCCATGTCGTCCTTTCCGTGGAGAAGTTCCGGAATGTGGCGGAAGTCAACATCATGGCCAAGGGCATCAACCTCGTCGGCAAGGAAGAGGCCAAGGACATGCAGCTGGCGATCGACAACGTGATCGACAAGATCGAACGCCAGATCAAGAAGCACAAGGAGAAGAGCCGTGACCGCAAGGCAGGCACGAGCCGTGCCGAGGAGAGGGGCGGGTTGCGGGAGGCGTCTGCCGGTATCGAGGACGAGCCGCGCTCGAGGGTTGTCGAGACGCGCAAGGTCGTGCTCAAGCCCATGTCCCTGGAGGAGGCCATGATCGAGATGGAGGGCTCCAGGAACCGTTTCGTCATCTACCGGGATGCCCTGTCGGAAAATATCAGCGTCATCTACCGCCGGGAAGACGGCAATTTCGCGCTGCTGGAGGCCAACAGCTGAATCGGCGAGACTTTTCCATGCAGATCACCGACCTGTTCAACAGGGACTACATCATCGAGGAATTGAATTCGGTCTCCAAGCGAGCGGTCCTGGCGGAGCTGTCGGAGGTCTTGAGCCGCGATCACAGGGGCCTCGCGCCCGGGGCCATGGTCAACGTCCTGCTCGAGCGGGAAAAGCTGGGGAGCACCGGCATCGGAGACGGGATCGCCATTCCCCACGGGAAGCTCAAAGGCCTGGAGCGCTTGGTGATCTCCTTCGGCCGCAGCCGTCAGGGGGTCGATTTCGATGCCATCGACGGCAAGCCCGTTCATATCTTCTTCCTGCTCATGGCGCCGGAGAGTTCGACGGGCCAGCACCTCAAGGCCCTGGCGAAGATCTCCCGCATGCTGAAGGATCCGGGATTCCGCAGCGATCTCATGGCTGCGAAAAACGCGGAGGAGATCTACCGGAAAATCGCCGAAAAGGACGAGTCCTATTGACGCGGGACGCCGGCGCGCGCCGTCCTGCAGACCGCTGCCGAGCCGTTCACAGGGCGTTAAGCGATGGAGCGAATCCCCCGAGAGGCCTCGTACCGATCCCTTCCCGCGCCGCTTTGTTTCCTTTCCCTTCCCGAGCCTGCTGAGACCGGCCTGCGCCGGCGCGAGCCCGCGCCCGGGGGTGACGCATGCAGAACCTGAGAATCGTGATCGTCACCGGCATGTCCGGCTCCGGCAAGAGCACGGCCCTTCGCGCCCTGGAGGATGTGGGCTTCTTCTGCGTGGACAACCTTCCCGTGGCGCTCCTGCCCAAATTCCTCGAGATGCAGGCCGACACGGCCAGCGAGATCAGCAAGGTCGCGCTGGTGATGGACCTGCGGGAGCGCTATTTCCTGGAAAAATACCCGGAGATCTTCTCCGCGCTCAAACAGCAGGGGCACCGGATCGAGATTCTCTTTCTCGATGCCGGTGACGACTCGCTCCTGAGGCGTTTTCAGGAAACCAGGCGCGCGCACCCCCTGTGCGAACGCGGGACCGTCATGGAAGGGATCGCCCTGGAACGGGAAAAGCTCTCGGCTCTGCGGGAGATGGCCGACAAGGTCGTCGACACCTCGTCGTTCAACGTCCACCAGCTCAAGAAGGTCGTCCAGCGGCACTTCATGGCCTCCCCGTCGGAGAAGAGGCTCGTGATCAATCTCATGTCCTTCGGCTACCGGTACGGGCTTCCCGCCGAGGCGGATCTCGTGCTGGACGTGAGGTTCTTGCCCAATCCCTATTTCATCGAGGAGCTGAAGCACCTCAACGGGGAGGATCAGCAGATTCAGGACTATGTCATGGGGTGGCAGGAAAGCCAGACCTTCCTGCAGCAGCTGCTCGGCATGATGGAGTTCCTGATCCCCCTCTACGAGAAGGAAGGGAAGTCGAGCCTCAACGTGGCGCTGGGCTGCACGGGCGGCAAGCACCGCTCGGTCGTCATGGCGAAGCAGCTGGCCCGTTTTTTCGCGGTGAAGAATTATCTCATCAACGTCTCCCACCGGGACATCTACCGGGCATAGCCCGATGGATAACGTACCCTCTTCTCTTTCTGACCCGGGGCCCTGCCTCTTTTTTTCTGTTCCCCGGACCCCTAACCCCGGACCCTGGACCCTTTTTTCTTCGGCTTCGCCTTGGCCTTTGCGGGCTGTGCCTTCGCTGCAGGAGCGCCTGCCGGCGCGGCCGACTCGGCGAGCTTGCCCGTCACGTTGTCGCGGATCCAGTGCGCGTCCCACCACTCCGTCGGGTTCACGAACTCGCCGCCGACAAGCATGGAAAAGTGCAGGTGGTCCCCGCTCGCGAGGCCCGTGCTGCCGCTCGCTCCCATCGATTCCCCCTTCGACACGGTCTGGCCGACCTTCGCGGTGATCTCGGAGAGGTGCGCGTAAAGGCTGCAGAGGCCCAGGCCGTGGTCTACGATCACGGCGTTGCCATAAATTCCGAGGGGACCTGCGAACACGACAATGCCGCTGTTTGCGGCCTCGATGGGGGCGTGCTCCGTCGAGGCAAGATCGACGCCCAGGTGGGCGCTCTTGCTCACGGCCATCCCCTCGAACCAGTAGGTCCGCTCCTCGCCGAATCCGGCCATGGGGGCCGCGTTCTTCATGCGGAGAAACACGCCGTCCCAGAGGGCCCTGGGCTGCGTCTTCGCGCAGGCCTCCCGGATGGTCATGGAATTTTCATCCCGCAGCTTTTCGTTGATAAAGAGGAAGGCCTCCAGCGGGGTCGCCGGCACGCGGGGATCCTGCCGGCGGAACGAGGGGGAGAGGTTTTCGATGAACGCCCTGCTGATCGTGATCTTGTCCGACTTGAACTTCTTTTCCCGGACGAGGTGGGGCAGGACGGCGGCGGATTCGTTCCCCGCCCTGTCCCGCGCCGTGACCAGGATCTTGATGCCTCCCTTGCCTGCCGAGGTCGGCACGGCGAAATAAACGATATGGCAGGGCTTTCCCTGCATCGAGAAAGGATAACCGCGGAAGAAACGATCCCCCATCTTCACGCCCGTGATCGTCACCTCTTCGGAGACCCGGTAGACCGCGACGCCGGCTCCCCCTGCGTTGACGTTGTGGGCCGTGCTGATCAGCCCGATCTGCGGGGGCACGGTGTCGATCGATGTCTCGAGGGTGAGCGTCCCGCGGTTCCTGAGCCAGGAGTGATCCTCGACGGAGATCGTGATGGTCGCCGGTCCGTCCTTCAGGCCCCTGCCGCGCGGGTCGACCTCGATGACCAGGGTTTCCTCCACCGTGCCCCGGGGGTATGTGCCGGAGAGCAGAACCGTCTCCTTGCCGTCCTGGCCGACGGTGATCGTGACGCTCCGGATCCCGCTCTTTCGGTCCGCAACGGTCAGTCCGAGGGCGCTTGACTGCCCGATCGTCGAGACTTCCTCTTTCAAGACGACGGAGGGTTTTTCGAATTCGAGCACGGTGTTGAAGGCCCAGAAGGCGGCTCCTGCCAGCGCGATCACAGCGGCAACGGCGATCAAATACATCCGGTTCATGGCTACTGGTTCCCCCGGGAGACGGTTTGTGGGTGTCCAACGCACCCGAAACGCCGCCCATCATACCCGGAAACGAAAATATTTCAAGCCCCATGACGACCCGGAAATCCCTTCATTTCTTGACGTTACGGGCGAATTGGTATATTTGTTAGACGACCCGGGGCAGAGGGCCCAAGGAGCATGGGAAAGAGGCCATGCCCCCGGGTCCAGGCACCGGGGCGGCGCGGGGCAGCCCACTGCACGGGAGGATGTCGGCATTTCGGGAGAGAATCGGATGAACGGGAAGAAGATCGTCCTCGGGGTGACGGGCGGCATTGCGGCGTACAAGGCCGCCGAACTGGCCCGGGAATTCATCAGGCGGGGGGCGGCCGTCCATGTCATCATGACGCGGAACGCCACGGAGTTCATCACCCCGCTCACCTTCCAGACGCTGACGGGCAATCCCGTCTCCGTCGACACGTTTCAGCTGACGGGGGAGTGGGAGATCGGGCACATTTCCCTGGCCGAGAGTGCGAACCTCGTCCTGCTGGCGCCGGCCACGGCCAATGTGATCGGCAAGATCGCGGGCGGCATCGCCGACGATCTGCTGACCACGACCGTCATGGCCACGCGGGCACCGGTCCTCATCTGCCCCGCCATGAACGTGAACATGTATTCGAACCCCATTGTCCGTGAAAACATGGAGAAACTCGCCGCGAAGGGGTACCGGTTCGTCGAGGCGGGCTACGGGGAGCTGGCCTGCAAGACCGAGGGGTACGGCCGGCTCGCGTGCCTCGAGGACATCGCGGAGGACGCGGAGGATCTCCTGACGGCCAAGGACCTCGGCGGGCAGCACATCCTCGTCACCGCGGGGCCCACCCGGGAGGCTTTCGACCCCGTGCGGTTCATCACGAATTACTCCACCGGGAAAATGGGCTATGCCTTGGCCCTGGCGGCGAAGAGACGCGGGGCGGCGGTGACGCTCGTCAGCGGGCCCACGAGCCTGCCGGAGCCCCGGGGGGTCCGGTTCGTGCCCGTCGTTTCGGCCCGCGAGATGCGCGACGCGGTCATGCAGAACCTCAAAGACGCGACGGTCGTCATCAAGTCCGCCGCCGTGGCGGATTACAGGCCCGCGGATTTTTCCGACTCCAAGATCAAGAAAACGGACCGGCCCCTCGAGTTCCGGCTGGAGAAAAACCCGGACATCATCAGAGAGGTGGGGAAGGTCAAGGGGGACCGGGTCCTCGTGGGGTTTGCCGTCGAGACGGACCATCTCGTCGAGTACGCCGCGAAGAAGCTCAGGGAAAAGAACATGGACCTCATCGTGGCCAATGACATCACCCAGCCCGGCGCGGGGTTTGCGGCAGAGACGAACATCGTCAAGATCCTCGACCGGGAGGGGGGCTCGGAGGACCTTCCCCGGATGGACAAGATGGATGTGGCGCACCGCATCCTGGACCGCGTTGCGGAACTCATCGGGACACGAAAAGGGGCGGCGCGTGCGCGGAGAGGATGACCTGCGGGGCGAATTGCGCCTTCTCGTAAGCGCCCTGAGGCGCCATGTCGCCGGTGAGCAGGATGCCTACCTCCCGGTGTCCCGCCTCAGGATGAGGAGGCCGGGGCGGATGCGGGGCGAGATGTCCGCGACGGCGGCTCCTGCGGACAGCGCGGAAAGAACGGTCTTGACGAAAGGGCCCCCCGACCTCCTCGGGGTTCGCGCGGAACTGGGTGAATGCGCCCGGTGCCCGCTCCATCGCACCCGGAAGAATCTCGTCTTCGGCGAAGGCAGCGCAAAAGCGCGGCTCGTCTTCGTAGGCGAGGCCCCGGGGGAGGAGGAAGACAGTCAGGGCCGACCCTTCGTGGGCCGGGCGGGGCAGCTTCTCACGAAGATTATCGCCGCCATGGGGCTCGAGCGCCGGGACGTCTACATCTGCAACATCCTGAAATGCCGGCCGCCCGGGAACCGCAACCCCGGGGAAGACGAGATCGCCGCGTGCGAACCGTTCCTGCTGAAGCAGCTGGACGCCATAGACCCGGAAATCATCTGCGCGCTCGGGACGTTTGCCGCCAAGACGCTGCTGCGGACCGAGTCGCCGATCTCGGCGATCCGGGGAAGGTTCCACGATTACCACGGGCGCAGACTCATGCCGACCTATCACCCGGCCTACCTCCTGCGCAACCCCGGCGCGAAGAAGATGGTCTGGGAAGACGTGCAGAAAATCATGAAGGTCCTGAGAGGGTGAAGAATGAAAATAATCTTGCCCGTAAAAACGACGGTTCTGCTTGCCGCCGCCGCATTGCTCCTTTCCGCGCTGTCGCCCGGTGTCGTTCTTCAGGCGGCCGGGGAAAAGCGGGTCGTCGATGTCATCACCGTCAGCGAGGTCATCACGCCGCCCATCGGGGAATACATCGTGAAGAGCATCCGGCAGGCCGCCGAGAGCGGGACGGAGGCCATCGTCATCCAGCTCGACACGCCCGGGGGGCTCGATCTGTCGATGCGTGACATCATTAAAGAGTGCCTCAACGCAACCGTCCCCGTCGTCGTCTACGTGTCGCCCTCCGGGGCCAGGGCGGCCTCGGCGGGTGTGCTCATCACGATTTCGGCCCACGTTGCGGCCATGGCCCCCGGGACGAACATCGGGGCGGCGCACCCCGTGGCCATGGGCATCGGGAAGGCGGACGAGACCATGATGGAAAAGGTCGAAAACGACGCGGTGGCCTACGGTCGGGGGATTGCCGAGCAGAAGGGGCGCAATGCCGACTGGATCGAGGAGGCCATCCGCAAGAGCGTGTCCGTGACGGCCGAGGAGGCCCTGAAACTGAAGGTCATCGACCTCGTCGCCGCCGACATGGCCGACCTGCTCGTCAAAATCGACGGGCGCGAGGTGAAGCTCGCCGCCGGGAGCAAGACCCTGAAAACGAAAGGGGCCGAGCTCAACCGCAAGGAGATGGGATTCCGCGAGAAGGTGCTCATCACCATCTCGAACCCGAACATCGCCTTCATCCTGTTCCTGCTTGGCCTCGCGGGGCTGTATTTCGAGTTTTCCTCCCCGGGGGTCGTCCTGCCGGGGATCATCGGCGCCATCTCCCTGATCCTGGCGTTTTTCGCTTTCCAGACCCTTCCCGTGAATTATGCCGGTATCCTGCTGATCCTCCTGGCCGTGGCCCTGTTCATCGCCGAGATCAAGGTGGTCAGCCACGGGGTCCTCACCATGGGCGGCGTCGTCTCGCTTGCCCTCGGCTCCATCATGCTCTTCGAGTCGCCGGACCCGGCCCTGCGCGTGTCCTGGAGCGTGCTGGTCCCGACGGTGGCGATCGTCTCCCTGTTCTTCGCCGGGGTCATCTCGATTGCCGTCCGGGCCCAGATGCGCAGGGTCGCCACCGGCAGCGAAGGGATGATCGGCGTTCTCGGGGAGGCGGCCTCGGCGGTTCACGAAAAAGGGAAGGTGCTCATCCGCGGCGAATACTGGAACGCATTCAGCAAGGCGCCCATTGAAAAAGGGAAAAAAGTCCAAGTCGTCGACGTCAAGGGGTTGAACATCGAAGTTGAAGAACGCTCGTAAAGGGGGTTTCCATGTACACCATACTCGTCCTCGTTGTCCTGGCAGTCATGTTTCTGGCCGCTGCGATCCGGATCCTCAACGAATATGAAAGGGCCGTCATTTTCCGGCTGGGCCGGATCATTCCCGTCAAGGGGCCCGGCCTCATCATCCTCATTCCCGTCGTGGACCGCATGGTCCGCGTGGACATGCGGACGATCACCATGGATGTCCCCTCGCAGGACGTCATCACGCGGGACAACGTTTCCATCAAGGTCAACGCCGTCGTCTATTTCCGCGTCGTCGAGGCCATGAAGGCGATCATCGAGGTGGAGAACTTTCTCTATGCCACCTCGCAGCTCGCGCAGACGACGCTTCGAAGCGTCTGCGGCCAGGTGGAGCTCGACGAGATCCTGGCCTCGCGGGAGAAGCTCAACCTGCACATCCAGGAAATCCTGGACCGAAGCACCGATCCCTGGGGGATCAAGGTGACCCATGTCGAGGTGAAGTATATCGACCTGCCGCCCGACATGCAGCGGGCCATGGCGAAGCAGGCCGAGGCGGAGCGCGAGCGCCGGGCCAAGGTCATCGCCGCCGAGGGCGAGTACCAGGCCGCCCAGAAACTCTCCGAGGCCGCCGCCGTGATGCAGCAGCAGCCCATGGCCCTGCAGCTCCGGTACCTGCAGACGCTGGTGCAGATCGGGACGGAGAACAACACGACGACCGTGTTCCCGATCCCCATCGACATGCTGAACCTCATGTTCAAGAAGGAAGACAAGGGCGCGACGTAAGCGGCCGCGTCGAGGCCGCGGAAAGGAGGATCGAGCGTGGAAGCGAAGGAGAAGATGAAACTCGCATCGGGAGCGGTGATCCTGCTGACCCTGGCGGTGCTCGCGCTGCTGAGCGCGCTGGGCGTCTACAGCCTGGACAAGAGCTGGCCCGTCCTGATCCTCGTATTTGCCCTGTTTACCCTCGCCCAGAGCCCGAGGGACGCGGGCGGCTGGATCATCGGGGCGGCGGGGCTGCTGTTCCTCTTCTTCGAGAACTGGTTCGGGCACGTGGGCGAAGTGACGCTGAACGTGATCCGGTCGGTCGTTTTGATTGCGCTCGTGTTCGTCTACTTCAAGTACCTGAGAAAGAAAGAGTCCTGAGGGAGGCGGTCCGCCGCGATGCCATCGAAAAAACCGCTCCTCGTCCTGACCGACTTTGACGGGACGCTGAGCCTCACCGACGTCGGCTACGAAGTGCTGCTGAAGTTCAGCGGAAAGGGCTGGGATGACATCGACCGCGATTACTGCGAGGGCAGGATCGGGTCCCTGGAGGCCTACGGACGCATCTGCGCGATCCTGGACGGAAACCGGGAGGACATGCTGCGGTTTGTGGCGGAAAACACCGTCGTCGACCCTCACTTCGAGGAGTTCTACGCCTTCTGCCGGGAGCGGGGGGTCGACGTCAAGGTCGTTTCCGACGGTCTGGACTTCTACATCGATTTCGTGCTCAGGAGGCACGGTCTCGCGGAGATCCCCTTCTACTCGAACGTCATGACCTTTGAGTCGGGAAAGCCGCGGACCATCGAGTTTCCCCATGCCAACGAGGCGTGCAGCCGGTGCGGGACCTGCAAGAGCGGCATTCTCGAGTCCTGCCGGGCGGACTACGGAACGATCCTCTACGTGGGTGACGGGTACTCCGACCTGTGTCCGGCCGGAAAGGCGGATCTCGTGTTCGCCAAGGGGATCCTCTGGACGCGCCTGTCGGCGAAGGCGCGGAAGGGCGTCCGCAAGTACCGCAGCTTCAGGGACGTGAAGCATTTCCTGTCGGGCAACGGCTTCGAACGGGGCCGCTGAGCGAGAGCCCCGGGCGGTGGCCGGCTGACGAGCCGACGCGCGCGGCCGGGGAGTCCTGCCGGGGCTATGCAGGAGGGGGAGTGCCCCCGGTCCCGGCGATCGTGTCGGCAATCCAGGCTCCCAGCAGGGTATACGTCACGGCGAGCACGACGGGGCCGATGAACAGGCCGATGATGCCGAAGGCCAGAAGACCCCCGATCACCCCGGCAAAGATCAGCAGAAGGGGCAGGTCGGCGCCCTTCCTGATGAGCAGGGGGCGCAGGAAGTTGTCCATGGTTCCCACGATCACCGTCCAGACCAGGAGGAGGGTGCCCCAGAGGGTCTCACCGCTCCAGAAAAGCCAGATGACAGCCGGGACCAGGACAAGCCCGGGCCCCAGCTGTGCGATGCAGAGCAGCAGCATGACGGCCGTCAGCACCGTCGCGGCGGGGACTCCCGCCACGGCAAGACCGATGCCACCGAGAACAGACTGTGCGAGAGCGGTCAACCCGACGCCGAGCGCGACGCCGCGGATGGCCCTTCCGGCGAGGACCGTCACATCGTCCCCTCGCTGGCCGGCAAGGCGGCGGACAAAGCGTCTCACGGTATCCGCCGCAGTTTCGCCGCGGGAGTAGAGGATTGCGGCGATGACGACGGTGAGCAGGAACTGGACGATCATCATCCCGATTCCTCCCGCCTGACCGGCGAACCAGCTCACAATGTCCTTGAAATGGGGGGTCAGCCTAGAGACGAGGCCCTCGGACCCAGCGGAGGCCAGTTCGTTCCATGCCTCGGCAGTCCGGTGACCGATCAGCGGTATTCCCGAAACCCATGCGGGCATCGGGGGGAGCCCCTCCCTCTCGAGGGTCTGCGCGAGGGCCGTCACGCGATCGACATTGTCGATAAGGGTCGAGACGGCCAGCAGGATCGGCACAATCAGAAGGGCAAGCAGTCCCAGCGTCATGATCGCCACGGCTGGTCCCCTTTTGCCGCCAAGCCGACACTCAAGCCCGATGAGAATCGGCCAGGAGGCCACGACGATGATGACGGCCCAGACGAGCGGCGCCAGGAAGGGTTTCAGGATCCAGAGATTGGCCGCGATCAGGACCCCGATAAAAAGCACCGCCAGTGTCGTGCGGGTGAGGTCCCGGGAGGGCAGGGGAGATTCCATGGCAGTGGTCCTTTCGCGCGTTTGCACCGCGACGGGGGGCGAGCGTTCGGCAGGATCGGCCCCGGATGAGATACTGTGCTGAAAATCGTTTTTCCTGTCAAGCGCCAACATGCCTGGCGCCGCAACCGTAATGTGCCGGAATCCCACGGCAAAACAGTTGACTGGGCGACGCAGGTGTGGTTTATTGACCGCGACGACAAGGCGCCTCGCAGGAGGCCCTTTTTTCATGAAGAGAGATGAACAGAGGCCTGCTCCTCGAATTCCTCATCCCCCTGCTGTCCGTTGCGGCCACTACGGTTGTTCTGCAGGCGGCGGGCGCCGATCTGGCCGTCGCGGCCCTGTTCTACGTGCCCGGCGCGGGCTGGCCCCAGGGAGGCCGCGAGCCCTGGGAATTCCTCTACCGCTACGGCAACATCCCCGCCTTGGCCCTCGGCACGCTGGGCGTGACCGCTTTCGTGCTCGGTTTTTTCGTCGAGCGGCTGCGGCACTACAGGGCGGCCGCTCTTTTCGTCGTTGCATTTCTGGCCCTGGGTCCCGGCCTGATCGTAAACACCGTCTTCAAGGACCACTGGGGCAGGCCGAGGCCGGCGGAAATCGTGCAGTTCGGGGGAACGGAGGTTTTCCGCCCTTTCTGGAGCCCGGGAGGGCAGGGACAGGGGCGCTCGTTTCCGTCCGGGCACGCAGCCATCGGTTTTTTCGTCCTGGCTCCTTTCTTCGTGTTCAGGAAGACATCCCCGGGACGGGCCCGCAGGGCCCTGGCGGCCGGGCTCCTCTACGGCGCGCTGATGGGGCTGGCCAGGATAATCCAGGGAGGCCATTTCCTGACCGACGTGATCTGGTCGGGCATCCTGGTCTACCTCACCGGGCTTTCCCTCTATTACCTGTTCCGGCTCGATCGGGAGGGGCTGCCGGCGAGCCGCCCGGAAGACTGATTCGTGACTCGGGGGACGAGGAGGGGGCCGAGCGTTGAGCCGGCCGCCGGACAACGGAAGCGGCGGGAGTCCGCAAGCGGACATGGATGTCGGGACACAGAGAAAAATCGATCAGGCCGTCGGACCGCTGATCTGCAGGGCGTTGTCCCTCTTCAGGGGCGGACGGGACTTGACGTCGCCGCCGGGGCGGATCCTGATCATCCTGCTCTCGGAGATGGGCAGCCTCGTGCTGGGAAGCTCCATGTTCCGCCGGATCCGGGAGAAATACCCGCAGGCCTCGATTCACGCCCTCGTCTTCGAAAAGAACCGGGAGATCCTGGACCTCCTGGAGGTGATCCCCCCGGAAAACGTCATGACGCTCGGCGATCGCTCCCTGCGGAGGCTTGCCGGGGACAGCCTGGCGGCCGTCCGGAAGATGCGGGAGCTGCGATTCGACGTCGTCATCGACTGCGAGCTCTTCGCGCGCGTGAGCAGCATTTTCGCCCTGCTCAGCGGTGCGCCTGTCCGTGCGGGGTTTCACCGCCACACCATGGAGGGGCTATACAGGGGAGACTTCATCAACCGGCCCGTCCTGTACAACCCCTACCGCCACATCAGCGACCAGTTCCTGGCCCTCGTCGATGCCATCGACTCTCGCGCGGTGCCGAAGAACAAGTTCGAGACCTACGACGGCGTCCCGAAGGCAGCCCCCGCCATGCGCCTGCGGGAAGGCGAACAGCAGGCGATGCAGAAAAGACTGTACGGCGACTTCCCCGCCGTGGAAGGCAAGAAGCTGGTGCTGCTGTACCCCAGCGGGGGAATCCTGCCCATCCGGGCCTGGCCCCTCGAGTCCTTCGCCGAGACGGCGCAGGCGCTCGTGGATAGGGGATACGCCGTGGCCGTCATCGGGATGCCCGAAGACAAGCCCCTGGCGAGATCCATTTTGGAGCACTGCCAATCACCGCTGTGTGTCGACCTCACGGGCTACACGAAGTCCATCCGGGAGCTCCTGGTCATCTTTCACTTTGCTTCTCTGCTGGTGACCAACGATGGCGGCCCTGGCCAGTTCGCGGCCATGACGCCCATCCGCTCGATCCTCCTCTTCGGACCGGAGACCCCTGTGCTGTACGGTCCCAACAGTCCCCGTGCGAAGGTGCTCTTCAGCGGGCTTGCCTGTTCGCCCTGCCTGACGGCGTACAACCACCGCAATTCGCCCTGCGACGGCGACAACCGGTGCCTCAAGGTCATCGAGCCCAGGACCGTTCTGGCCTGCGCACTGGAGATGCTGGGGGAGGGTCCGGCTCAGTGAGCGGATTGCTGCGTTTCAAGCAGGCCGTCAAGAACGCCGTTTCACGGCTGCCCGGAGGGGAGTGGCTGGTCAGGCAGCGCTTCGCAAAATTCGGAGCTGTCGGGTTTGCGGGCACGATTGTCAACGTCAGCGTGCTCTACGTCACCGACAAGTTCGTGTATCGTGGAATCGAGTCCGCGGACATCCGAGCGAACCTGGCCCTCGTGACGGGCATCTTCATTGCCACGGTGCACAACTTTCTGTGGAACCGGGCATGGACGTGGGGCGACCGGAGGATCCGCGGCCGGGCTTCGATCATCGTCCAATTCCTGCAGTATTGCACGTCCTGCTCGCTTGCCATCGCCCTGCAGATCCTGTTCACGAATGTTCTCAGGCGATTCATGTTCCTGGAGCTGGCCAACTTCTTCGCCATCGGAATCTCGGCGGTCCTGAACTACGTGATCAACCACGTCTGGACGTTCCGGGTGCGCTCCGGGAAGGATGGCAAGAAGGTGTGAGGGTAAGAGGGTAAGAGGAAACGGCGCCAGCTTCCCGTAAAGCCTCTGCCGACGAAGAGCTTCACGCTGAGCCCGTCGATCTTCTCCCCGCGGAACAGGCAGTCGTGGGCCCCCGCGGGTTCGATGGAGTCGAAGTACCCTTCGTATCGTTTCAGGCCGGCCTCGCTGGACCCGTGGAGCACCAGGACGGCGTCCTTCCCTCGCAGTGCCGACAGATCTCCCAGGAAGACGTACCGTTCCGGTTGGAAGAGATCCAGCCCCGTCATGCGCGCCCCGCTGTAGAAGACGGCCTCGGCCGCCGTGGTCCCTTTGTCGGAAACAAGGATGTAGCCGCGTTCGGATGGATGCTCTTCGATGATGCGGCGGACCTGCGCGCCCAGATCGCGCCAGCCGTGAAACTGCCGGACCTGGTCCTTCTGGGGGGGGATGGGAAGGAAGGGCCGGGTGAGATGGGCCTGCACCACCAGACCGGCCGCAAGGCCCAGAGCGAGGCCGGAGGCCAGCAGGCGGCGGTGGAAGGGCCTTGACGCGTAGACGTTTCGATAAACGGCGCCGGCAAGGATGAACCCGGCGATATAGGCCGGTGCCGGCCAGTTGGCCTCGGCGACCTTGCCCAGGGCCGTGGAGATGCCGAAGAAGAGGAGCACGGGCCATGAGAGCATGAGGAGGTAGAGATAGGGCGGCTGTTCCCTCTCCATGCAGACCCGCAGGGCCCTGACGCTGTAGCCAACGAAGGCGAGGAACAGGATCGGGGTGACGACGCCGGCCTGGCCGCCGAGGTATTCGAGAAGCTTTAGGGGGACGGCCTTCTGTCTCGGCGTGAACCCCTGCCGGAGCTGGTAGGTGAAGGAGAGCCAGTCATGCTGAGCGTTCCAGTAGAGCACGGGCGAGAATAGAACGAACGCGATGAAAAGGCCAAGCCAGGGCTCCTTGCGGAGAAGCCAGCGCCTGGCGGACGGGCAGAGCAGGAGAAATCCGAACGTGCAGGGGACGAGCAGGATCATGGTGTACTTGCTCAGAAGCCCCAGGCCGAGCGCCGTTCCCCAGGCATACCACCACCATCCGGGCCCGCCCGCAACGATCCGGCTCCCGCACCAGACGGCGGCGGCCCAGAAGAAGAGCATGGGCGTGTCCGGCGTCTGGACGATGCAGCCTGTCGGGAAGAGCAGGGTCAGGTTGAGGGCGAGAACGAGATCGCCGGGAAGCTCGCGAAGGGTAGGGAAGAGAGCCCTCGCGGAGCCCCACAGAAAGAACAGGGCGGCGGCAGCGAGGAGAAATCCGCCGAGACGGACGAAAAGTTCCCCGTTGCCGAACAGAGACGTGAAAAACGACATCACCCAGGCGACCATGGGCGGGTGGTCGGCGTACGACAGCGAGAGGTGCTGCCCCCAGTACCAGTAGTAGGCCTCGTCGGGGGCCAACTGGATCTCGTTGATCGTGAGAAGCCGGAATGCAAACAGGGCGGCGACGGTGGACAGAATCTGTTTGTCTCGGGGGGCGATCACCATGGATCCAATCCCGATCGGTCCGGGAAGAATCGTCTCGTCCAAAGGTCTTTCGGCGTTCCGGTTCCCCGTCTGGCGGGGCATGGCTGTTGCGGCCCTTGCCTCGCTTGCGGTCTGACACGCCGGTGTCTTCGGATTTGCCGGGCCCTTCGTGAAGGCGGGATGGGACATCGGGGGCCCCGCGGACGTGCCGCGGGGTTTCCCCGATGGCGTTAACGCTTCTTGTGGCGGTTGGCCTTCAGGCGCTTGCGGTACTTGTGCTTGCTGATCTTCTTCCTTCTTTTTTTGACGACACTCCCCATAGTTCACCTCGTGCGGGTTATCCTGCCGAATCCGAAGCGTTATTTACTCTCACATTCTTCTGCAGGAATCAAGCATTTCCTTGAATTTTTTACAGCAGGCAGAGCCGGTCCGCCAGCGCCAGCCCTCGCCGGGTGGGCGTGAGAACCTCCCCGTCGAGACGAATCAATCCCTCGTCGCGCAGGCCACGCAGGGCAGCGCCCTCTTCCCGCAGCAGGTCCATCCCGAAGCGCTCCCGGAACGCGGGACCGTGAATCCCCCGCTTCGTCCTGAAGCCGAAATAGAGGGCCTCCATCCGGAGCTGATCCTGCGAGAGCTCCTCCTGCCCGTCAACCGGCGCACGCCCTGCCTGGAGATCGCTGATATAGCGGGGCAGGTCGCGCCGATTCCACCACCGCCGGCGTCCCCGGAAGGAATGGGCAGCCGGCCCGAGGCCCAGGTAGGGGGTGTGATCCCAGTACTTGTGGTTGTGGCGGGAGATCAGGGCCCCCGTGCGGGCGAAATTGGAAACCTCGTAATGGGTGTACCCGCGGCCCTCGAGAAATTCCGATGTCGTCGAGAAAAAGCCGTAAGCCTCGTCTTCATCCGCCAGGGTCAGCTGCCCCGCTTCGACCCGGCGGTGCAGGGGAGTGCCCCGCTCGAGGGTCAACTCATAGCACGACAAATGCTCGGGGTTGACGGCCAGGGCGCTTTCCATCGTCTCCCGCCAGCCTTCGGGGGACTGCCCAGGCACCCCGTAGATGAGATCGATGGAGAGGTTGTCGAACCCGGCCCTGCGTGCCGCATCGACGGCCTCGCGTCCCTCGCGACCGCCGTGGCGCCTCCCGAGGGTCGTCAGGATCGCGTCGTCGAAGGATTGCACCCCGACGCTCACGCGGTTGAAGCCGGCCTCTCGAAGGCGCTCCAAGCACGCCGTGTCGACGTCGCCGGGGTTGACCTCCACGGTGATCTCGGATCCGGGAGAGACCGGAAACGCCGATCGGAGGCGCGCCAGGACGTCCGCCAGACGATCAGCCGGCAGGCAGGACGGCGTTCCGCCCCCCATGTAGACCGTGTCGAAAACCGGGGCAAAACCGCGGTAGAGCTCCATCTCGAGGGACAGAGCCTCGAGGTAGCCGTCGATGCGGCCGACATCCGTGACCGAATAGAAATCGCAGTAGGCGCACTTCGAGCGGCAGAAGGGGACGTGTATGTACAGCCCTGCGGCCGTGCTGATCCTGTTGTCGTCCATCGCTATCTCGGTGCCGGGGACTTGGGGGGAAGAGCGGAGCATCGGAAGAGCGGAAGAGCGGCGTGGAAGGAATCCATTCTCTTTTCCGCTCTTCTTCACTTCCGAACTTCCTGACTTCCGTCCTTTTTCAGTCGTTGTCGGACTGCAGGACCGCCAGAAAGGCGCTCTGGGGGATACTCACGGTTCCCACCATCTTCATGCGTTTCTTGCCCTTCTTCTGTTTTTCCAGGAGCTTTCGCTTCCGCGTGATGTCGCCGCCGTAGCACTTGGCCGTCACGTCCTTGCGAAAAGGGCTGATCGTGGAGCGGGAGATGATCTCGCCGCCGATGGCGCCCTGGATGGCTATCTTGAACTGCTGCCGAGGGATCTCGTCCTTGAGCTTTTCGCAGGCGTGGACACCCCGCTGGCGGGCATTGTCGCGGTGGACGATCTGGGAGAGGGCGTCCACTTTCTCGCCGTTGACGAGGATGTCCAGGAGGACGAGCCTGCCCTCCCGGTAGTCGATCAGGTCGTAGTCGAAAGAGCCATAGCCCTGGGTTACCGTCTTGAACCGGTCGTAAAAGTCGAAGAGCACCTCGGCCAGCGGCATCTCGTAGGTGAGCTCCACCCGGCCGGGTCCGAGGTAGTTCATCGTGGAGCTGACGCCGCGCTTCTCCGTGCAGAGCTTCATGACGGCCCCGAGGTACTTTTCCGGCATGATCATGGTGGCGCGGATGAAAGGCTCCTCGGCCTTCTCGATGGTGGCCGGGTCGGGGTAGTTGGCCGGGTTGTCCACGTGAACGACGCTGCCGTCCTTGAGGGTGAAACGGTATCGCACGCTCGGGACGGAGAGGATGATCGCCTGATCGAACTCCCGCTCGAGACGCTCCTGGACGATCTCGAGGTGAAGAAGCCCCAGGAACCCGCAGCGGAACCCCAGGCCGAGGGCCACGGAGGAGTCCTTCGTGTACACCAGGGAGGCGTCGTTGAGCTTGTACTTTTCCAGCGCCGTCGCCAGGTCCCCGTAGTCCTCCGAGGAGATGGGGTAGATGGAGGAGAAGACGACGGGCTTGATCTCCTTGAAGCCGGGAAGCGCATTCCCGGCGGGCCGGTCGTCGTGCGTGATCGTGTCGCCGATCCGGACGTCTGCCACCGTCTTGACTCCGGCAATCAGGTAGCCCACCTCTCCGGCACAGAGGGCGTCCTTTTTCAGGCGAGCAAGGGCGAAGCGCCCGACCTCCTCCACCCTGTATGTGGTGCCGCTGGACATGAACCGGATGACGTCGCCGGGCCGGACTGCGCCGTCGAAGACCCTGCAGTGAATGACAGTGCCCCGGAACGAGTCGTACTGGGCGTCGAAGATGAGCGCCGAGAGGGGCTTCGCCGGGTCGCCTTTTGGGGGCGGGATGCGATCGACGATCGCCTCGAGAACCTCCTCGATCCCGATGCCCTGCTTGGCGGAGCACCTGATGTGGCTGAAGGGGTCGAGGCCCAGTTCGGCATCGATCTGCTCCAGGACACGGTCCACGTCCGCCGTCAGGAGGTCGATCTTGTTGATGACGGGGATGACGGCCAGGTTATGCTCCATGGCCAGGTAGAGGTTGGCGATCGTCTGGGCCTGTACGCCCTGGGAGGCGTCGATCAGCAGGAGCACCCCCTCGCAGGAGGCCAGAGACCGCGACACCTCGTACGTGAAATCCACATGGCCCGGCGTGTCGATCAGGTTGAGAATGTAGTCCCGCCCGTCCTTTGCGCGGTAGGGAAGGGCGACGGCCTGGCTCTTGATCGTGATCCCGCGCTCACGCTCGATGTCCATGTTGTCGAGCAGCTGGTCGTGGAAGTTGCGGTCTTCGATCATTCCCGTGTGCTGGATGAGCCGGTCGGCCAGCGTCGATTTGCCGTGGTCGATGTGGGCGATAATGCTGAAGTTGCGGATGTTTTCCATGGCGATGATAATTTGCCTCAAGAGGGCCGCGAAAAGGTTTTGCAAGGCTCGTTCAAAGCGTCTTTGCGCGAACGGTTCTTAGCGAACCGGAACGGCCGCGAGGCCACATGTCTGAGACCGCAGGGCGAGTTTGTGGCGGAGCAGTGAAGGAAGCTTAGAACCGTCGCAAAGCGCTTTTGAGCCGGCAAAATTGTTTCGTGGCACTCATCCGATGATCATGGATTAAAAAAATCCTCCCGCCGAGACCCATCCCGACGGGAGGACCATGCTTTACATTGAAAGGACTGAAAAATCAACCCAGTTTTTTCAAGAGGTCCTCGGAGACCTCCTTCACGCCGGGCGTGCCGTCCACCTCGATGACCCTGACGCGCTGCTTGAAGAAATTCACGGCCGCAAGCGACCCCGTCTTCGTGTCGTAGTAGATGCCGTGGCGCTTGTCGATGGCGGCCTCGTCCTGGTCGTCGGCCCGGGTCTTGAGATTGTCGGCGCCGCAGACCCTGCAGACCATCTTGCCGTCCTTCTCGGCGGGCTTGATGGCCTCGATGTAGATGTTGTTCGGGTGGTTGTTGTCCTTCGGGCAGAGCCTCCGCCCCATGATGCGCTTCTTCGCGATGTCGCGGGCAAGCAGGATCTCGACGACGAAGTCGAGCTTCATGTTGCGCTCCTGCAGGGCCTTCCACATGGCCTCGGCCTGGGCGAGGTTGCGGGGGAACCCGTCGAGGAGCCAGCCTTTCGCGCAGTCAGGCTCCTGGAGCCGGTCCAGGATCATGGGGATCGTGATGTCGTCGGGCACCAGGTCGCCCCGGTCGATGAATGCCTTTGCCTTCCTGCCGAGTTCTGTTCCCTTCGCGATGTTCTCGCGGAAGATCACCCCCGTCTCGATGTGGGGAACGCCGTACTTCTTCTGGACGATAGCGCCCTGGGTTCCCTTGCCGCTGCCGTTGGGTCCGAAGATCAGGATGTTCATGTACCTCTCGCTCCTTTCGTGATGATCATGCGTCTCTCTCCCGTGTTTTCTCCATCGCGCCCACGCGGGGCGGCGAATAAATGCCTTGGCGCCGGGCCACGGCAATTGGATACGAAATGAAGAAGTGATGAAGAGCGGAAGCGCAGAGTGGATTAAACATTATTTTCGTAGCTTCCTAACTTCTGCTCTTCCTAACTTCCCGGGCGAAGTGTCCAATGCCGAACGGCATCCACTTGCCACGGTTACTGAAGAAACCACCCGGTCACTTATTCTCGGCCACGGCTTTCACCTTGGCCGCGAGGTTGATCAGGTAGGGCCTCTCGGCCTGCTGGATGGCGCCCGTGCCCTGGTGGTCCTCTTCGAAGATGCGCCGGACAACGGTCTCCTGGCTTCCGCCGGCCTCGTCGAGGTATCTCCGAATCCGATTCGAAAAGGCGACGGTGCTTTCGAGGGATTTCTTCATATATCCCCGCGCATCTGGACCAGTGAGAATATAGAAATGGCTGAGCAGGATGATCTCCACGTCCAGGTCCGCCAGTTTCTCGAGCGAGGCCACGTAGTCACTGTAGCTCGCGAGAAATTCCGGGTGAATCCGGATGTTGCGGTCGGGCACGCCCGCGGCCTCGCCGCAGATGAGGGCCTTGATGCTCGGGAAGTAGAAGGAGAGGCCGTCACGGGTGTGTCCCGGCGTGGCGATGACGCGGAAGGCCCATCCGCCGCCCAGGTCGACCGTCTCGCCGTCCTCGAGGACGCGGTCCACCTCGAGGGCGTCGAAGCCGATGTCCTCGTCCCCGAAAAGCGCCTTGTGCTGCTCCTCGTAGTCGCGGCTGAGGCTGCGGATCAGGTTGACGGCGTTGGGTTTCTTGACGATATCGGCGGCCATGCGGCTTGCGGCCACCTTGAGGCCGGGGATGCGGCGCTTGAGATAGGGGGCCGTCCCGGCGTGATCGAAGTGGGCGTGCGTGATGAAGATCCAGCGCAGGCGTTTCTCGTCGCCGAGGTACCGGCGGATCTCGCGGATGTAGGAGGGGCCCATGAAGGTGATGCCGGCGTCGAAAAGCGACGGGGTTTCGGCCGACACGAGCCACGCGGGCAGGTCGATGTCCGCAAGCGCGTAGAGCCCCTCGACGATTCTTCCGGGCTTCTGGATGATCATGGCCTCCGGGTACCCCCTCCGAACCGGTCGGCATGTTAGAAGAAGGGCCGCGAAATGTCAAGCAGTTTCGGGACTCTGCTGTTGACGGGCGCAAGGCGGATGTGTTAGTCAAACAAAGGCATCAGGCACCGGGCATCGGAAAAGCGACTCCTGCAATTCCTCATGCCTGTTGCCTATTGCCTTGTGCCTGTTTTGTTGAAAGGAGCGAACCGTGGCGGTATCGAAGAAGATCGAAGGGGCGATAACGAAATCCTCGTGGATCCGAAGGATGTTCGAGGACGGGATCCGGCTCAAGCAGCAGTATGGGGCGGAAAACGTGTTCGACTTCAGTCTCGGCAACCCGAACGTGCACCCTCCGCCCGAGCTGAAGAGGGCCCTCCTGGAGGCGGCAAAGGACGACCGGCCCGGCGTGCACGGCTACATGCCCAATGCAGGGCTTCCGGAGACCCGCGCCGCCGTGGCGGCGAAGCTGAGCCGTGACCACGGCGTGGAAATCGGCGCCGATCACGTCATCATGACCTGCGGGGCCGCCGGGGCCCTCAACGTGATCCTGAAGACCCTGCTTGATCCCGCCGACGAGGTCATCATCCCCGTCCCGTACTTCGTCGAGTACCAGTCCTACGTGGACAACCACGGGGGGGTCGTCAAGCTGGTCAAGTCGAGGGGAGACTTCTCGCTGGACCTCTGGGCCGTCGAGGAGGCCGTCACGGAGAAGACCCGGGCCGTTCTCATCAATACGCCGAACAACCCCACAGGACGCGTTTACGACGAGGCCTCGATCCGGGCCCTGGCATCGCTGCTGGAAGACAAGGGGAAGAAGTTCGGCCGGGCGATCCATCTCATCTCCGACGAGCCCTACGACAGGATCGTCTACGACGGCGTGAAAGTCCCGAGCCTGCTGAAGGCGTACCGGCACAGCCTGATCGCGAACTCCTTCTCCAAGACGCTCTCCATCCCCGGCGAGCGGATCGGTTTTATCGCCGTGAACCCCGCGAACGACGGCCTCGACCTGCTCCTGGGGGGCCTTGTCCTGTGCAACCGCACGCTGGGGTTCGTCAACGCGCCAGCCTTCATCCAGCGGGTCCTGCCGAAGGTCCTGGACGTGGAGGTCAACGTGGCGGAGTACCGGCGCAAGCGGGACCTCCTGTGTAACGGCCTGGCCGCCCTCGGCTACGAGTTCACCAGGCCCGAGGGCGCCTTCTACCTCTTCCCGAAATCGCCGATCGGGGACGACGTGGAGTTCGTGCGGGCGCTGCAGAAGAAGAATATTCTCACCGTGCCCGGCAGCGGCTTCGGCGCGCCCGGTCACTTCCGGATCGCCTATTGCGTCGCGGACGAGACCATCGCCAACTCCCTCGCGGGCTTCGGCGAGGTCATGGCGCCGTACCGGTGACCGGCGCACGGGAACGGGATGCGAGCCTTTCGATTCGAACCGGTCAGACAGGCCCAAAACGAATGACCTCCAGACAATGGACCCTGGCGATCCCGCTGCTTCTCGTGCTGGTGACGCTTGCCGTGTTTTGGCAAGTGGGCAGCCACGAGTTCGTCAATCTCGATGATGAACAGTACGTCACGCAGAACCCTCATGTCCGAGGGGGGCTCACGGCGGGAAGTCTCGCCTGGGCCTTCGTCTCGACCCATGCCAGCAACTGGCACCCGATCACGTGGATTTCCCACCTGCTGGACGTGACCTTCTTCGGAATGGACCCGCGGGGCCATCACTGGGTGAGTCTTCTCTTTCACGCGGCCAATTCTCTCCTGCTCTTTCTCGTCCTGCACCGGATGACGGCGACGATCGGGAAGAGCGCCGCCGTTGCATTTCTCTTCGCCCTTCATCCCCTGCACGTGGAATCGGTGGCCTGGGTGGCCGAACGAAAGGATGTCCTCAGCACCTTTTTCATGCTCTGGACCCTGTGGTTCTATGTCCGGTATGCCCGCAGCCCGAGTCTGCTCAAGGGACTTCCGGTCCTCGTCTTCTTTGCCCTGGGCCTTCTCTCCAAGCCCATGCTCGTGACCCTTCCGTTTCTGCTTCTGCTGCTGGACTACTGGCCCCTGGGCCGTTTCGATCGATCCGTTCCGGTCCCTTCCGGACCCGTTCGGGAGGAGCAGGCCGTCCTTCCGACGAAGAAGGCGAAGAAGCGAAAGAAACAAACCGCACGACCCGTCCAGGCTGCTCCCGATCCCGAGCCGGAGAGGCAAGGAACCGGCATCCCCTGGGGCCTGGTGTCGGAGAAGATCCCCCTCTTCGCGCTCTCGGCCGTTTCTTCCGTCGTGACCTACGCGGTGCAGCAGGGGGGAGGCGCCATGAGCCCCCTGGACGCGATCCCCCTGGGAACCCGCCTGGGCAATGCGCTCGTATCCTGCGTGTCCTATCTCTTCAAGACCCTTTTCCCCCAGGACCTCGCCGTCTTTTACCCCTACCCATCGGAAATTGCAGCCTGGAAGGTGGTGGGCGCAGCGGCGCTGCTCGCCGCCCTCACCCTCCTGTGCGTGCTCTTCAGGAAGCGTTTCCCTTACGCCCTCGTGGGGTGGTTCTGGTATCTCGGGACGCTGGTTCCAGTCATCGGGATCGTCCAGGTGGGCATGCAGGCCATGGCCGACCGGTACACCTATGTGCCTCATATCGGGCTGTTTATCGCGGCGGCCTGGGGCGTCACTGACCTCGCGGCCGGACTGCCTTGGGGCAGGAAAGCTCTGGCGGCACTGGCCGGTGTCGTGTTTCCGGCCCTGGCCATCCTGACGTGGAGTCAGCTTGCGTACTGGAAGAACAGCACGACGCTGTTCGAGCACGCCCTGCGCGTGACGGAGCGCAACAGCCTGGCCCATACGAACCTCGGGGTAGCCCTGAATCGCGCGGGGAAGCTCGAGGAAGCAGCCTCGCATTACCGGGAAGCGATCCGGATCAACCCGAATTCGTCGGGCAGCCACTTCAACCTGGCCAACTACTATGCCTCGGCAGGCCGGAAGGAGAATGCCCTGCACCACTACAGGGAGGCCATCCGGATCAACCCCCGCTACACCAACGCCTACAACAACCTGGGATTGATGTTGATGTCCGATCGGCGTGCAGATGAGGCAATCCCGTATTACCGCAAAGCCGCGGAATTGGAACCGGCCAATGCCGGGATACTGTACGGCTACGGGATCGCCCTGGCGGCCGCAGGGCATTTGCCCGAGGCCGTCGAGCAATTCAACCGGGCGCTGGCGTTGCGGCCGAATTATCCGGAAGCCCACAACTATCTCGGGATGGCCCTGTTGATGCAGGGCAAGAGGGAAGAAGCCGTCGGGCATTTCCGCCAGGCCCTGTGGCTGAGACCCGACTTCGCCCAGGCGCGCCGCAATCTCGAACAGGCCGCCGGCGGCGGCAGTCTCCGGGGGACTGCCCCTCCTTCCCGGGGACCGTAAGGGGCTCTCCGGCGGAAATGCCCGCGGAGTAAGGACCGGCCAGGACGGAAAGGAAAGCGCGCATGGACGGCAAGCTCATCGAACAGTTCCGATTTTTCCTGAAGGACAGCATTCGGAAGAAGATCGATTTTGCGGCAACCGACCAGAACCGCGGAGTAGCCGCCCCACCCATCGAAAAACCCTACCCCGCGGACGCCGTGCGGATCGACCTTTCCAGATTCGGCAAGTGGAGAGGCGTCCCGGGGATCGACCTCGCAAAGGCCATCCGGAACCGCAAGAGCCGGCGCGTCTATACCCGGGAGGAGATGACGCTCGACGAGCTGAGCTTTCTGCTCTGGGCGACCCAGGGCATCCGCACGCGCATCGACGAGGGGCACGCCTACCGGACGGTTCCTTCCGCCGGGTGCCGGCACGCCCTCGAAACATACCTTTGTGTCGTTCGTGTGAAGGGCCTTCTTCCGGGGACCTACCGGTACCTTCCCGTCGAACACCAGCTTCTCCTGGAGCGCGCCGACGAGAACATCGGGCAGAAGATGGTGGACGCCATCTTCGGGCAGCCCTACCCTGCGCAATCGGCGGTGACCTTCGTCTGGACGGCCGTTCCCTACCGGATGGAGTGGCGCTACGGCCTGGCCGCCGCCAAGGTCATCGCCCTGGATGCGGGGCACGTCTGCCAGAATCTCTACTTGGCCTGCGAGGCCATCGGCGCGGGAACCTGCGCCGTGGCAGCCTACGACCAGGGGGCCGTGGATCGCCTTCTTCGGGTGGACGGGAAGGAGGAGTTCGCAATCTACCTGGCCGCTGTCGGCAAGCGGCGGACGTCGGACTAGGGCATCGCCCGGGCTGCGGCCGGATGCATCATTTGCAACTGCGAAGGGAGGTTCAACGATCCGAGTCTCCGATCATGCCTCGGTTGTTCCCAGTCGGGTTCATTCGTCTGCAATCGTTTCAAGAGCTTGAATGGCCTCAAGCTATATGCGTATCGCGTTCTTGAATGCTTCCCACACTGCATCTTTTACTCTACGCGGACTGACACAATCCCCGATCGAGTGGACCTCACCGACGATCTCGTTGAGCCCGGGCAGAAGAGCGTTCGCTGCTTTCATCCCGATCGATACGATCACGGTGTCTGCCTCGAGCAGCGATTCCGAGCCGTCCTTCGTGGTGACGACTACACCTCGAGACGTAATCCTTTCGAACCGTGTATCGGTGAAAATCCGAACGTCCTTTTGCGCCAGCTGCTCCAAGATCATGCCCCGGTTTGCATGGAAGAGATCCGGTGCAAGTTCGGACAGCTGTTCGCAGATCGCGACCCGGGTTGCTCCGTCAGCCAGCTCGACGGCAATCTCGCAGCCCGTCGCGCCTCCGCCAACGATGACGATGGACGAGCCGATTTCCGCATTTCCGCAGAGGACATCCAGCGCCGACACGCATGAGATCGGGCTCTTTTCGGTCGTCCGGAAGATTTCTGCCGGGACGGAGCCGGTTGCCAGGAATACGACATCGGGCCCCTCGTTCTTGACCGTATGGATGTCGACGGCCTGGCCGAGACAAAGCCGGACGCCGGCTTTCCGAACCTGGTTGATTTGAAATTCCAGAAGCCTCTGATAGTCGCACTTCAGGGAATTTCTCCCGATGATGTTCAGCAGCCCCCCGAGACTCGTGCTTTTTTCATAGAGCGTGACATCATGGCCCCTCAATGCGGAAACGCGAGCCGCTTCGAGCCCGGCAATGCCACCCCCGATGACCATGACTTTTTTCTTCAGATCGCTTTTTCGTATCGCGTAGAGCCGTTCATCCCCGCAGGCCGGGTTCACGGCGCAGCTGATGGATCTCGACTGATAGATCCTTCTAAAGCATTCATGGCAGCCAATGCACGGGCGGATCTCCGACTCCCTGCCATTCCGGCACTTCTTCACGAACTCCGGATCTGCCAGCAGAGGCCTGCCGATCGCCACGAAATCGGCGTACCCTTTCTCGAGTATCTCGTTAGCTAGGTCTGGATATCCAAGTCGACCGACGGTGATGACCGGTATCCCGACTATTTCCTTGACGGCGCGGGCGGCGTCGACCATGCACCCAGGGGGTTGGTATTCGGGCGGGTGCGGCCAGTGCCAGTTTTCATAACATCCGACGTCGACATGCAAGGCCGAAATGCCCGCTCGTTCCAGCATTTTAGCGATCTGCAAGCCTTCCTCCTTTTCCCGTCCCCCATCGATTCGATGCTCAAGTCCGTACCGGTACGAAACGGGGAAGTCATATCCCGCCGCTTCGCGTATTTTTCGTATTATCGAGAGGGAAAATGTCATCCGACCGGCAAGTTCGCCACCGTAGGCATCCGTGCGCTTGTTCCAGAGCGCTGACTTGAACTGGTCCAGAAGATAACCTTCGTGCCCGTGGAGTTCGATCCCATCGAATCCACCCTCCCGTGCAATAAATGCTGAACGGGCCATGGCTGCGATGAGTCCCTCGATTTCATCTATTGTCATTTCCCGTGACATTTTTTCCGGCTCCCAGAAAAGTGGTACGCTCGATGGCGCAAAGGGCTCGTGTCCGGTCATGGCAATCAGGGAGGGGCGGTAAACGCGTCCCCAACCAGCCGTCAGCTGGGCGAATATCGTGCATCCGTGGTCATGGATCCGGTCCGTAAATCGCTTGAGATTCCGCGTTATGATCAAGTTATCGAAGGTCGGAAGCATTTTGAGCCCATCAGATTCCCATGGCTCATACCGATTTGTGGCGATACAGACGGTCGTGATGATCAGACCAACGCCACCCCGCGCACGTGCTTCATAGTAATCCATGGCCCGCTCGGAAAAGAGGCCGTCGAAACCAGTCAGGGCACCAATGCCCATTGGGGCCATGACGAAACGGTTCTTGATGGCCGCCGATCCAATCCTCCCCGGTTGAAATAGAAATGAATAACGTGTCAAAGGTTCCTCCTGCCTTCATTTTGATTGTCCGCGTACATCAGCCCGTAGGCAGTAGCGTGAGACCGTTTTCTCGGAACACTCTACTGTAAAAGTCGGATGAGAGACGCATATCGAGCAAATGCTCTATTTCAGTCTCCCTTGAGTGGAACATATTAGGGAAGTCCGAACCGTAGAGAATCCTGTTCTTGTATGCTTCCAGAAAATCGTTCCCAAGCGGGAAACGATAGGGTGTGCCAGGGACAAACGAAAAAGCCGTGTCAAGGTACACTGATGGGTAAAGAGAAAGAAGCTCTCCGAATTCTTCGAACTCAAGCCCCCCCATGTGAGGAATGTTAGCCTGTAGTTCCGGAAAGCGACGAAGCACCTTTCGAAAAGGGTGCACACCGATGATGTCGCTTCGTTTGACGGGCCCTGTTCCGACATGGATGAGTAGCCGTTTTTTTTTCGCGATGAGGAGTTCATATAGTGGATAGAGGCGATTATCGCAAGGCGAAAGCTGCTGGACGACAAGTTGCAGCTTGAACCCCAGGATCCTAGGGTGGTCGATGATCGCTTCCGCCATGGCGAGTGCGTCACCGTCGTCGGGATGGTATGGAGCAAAGCAAAACAAATTGGGAATCTCGTCGAGGACCCTTCGGTTCCATTCATTTAGAACGCGTGTCAGCCCTTCCTTGTGGGCATAATTAGAGTAAACGATGGTCCCGACTCCTTGCGCCCTCAAGTAATCGACGCATTCCCGGTAATAAAGCCTGTACAGCACATTTAGGCCAATGCGATCTTGAAAATAGCGCCAGATCGCGTCGAAAAGACGATCGGGAAATAGATGCACGTGGAAATCGATAATCGGCTCTGGTAATACCGACATAAGCAAGCATCCTCCTTGAAGCCTCTGCGAAAGAGCCATTCCACACCCGTGTGCTCGCGAGTTATTCCTTGTATACGCGACAAGGTATATTAGCCAATTCAACCGAACCGGTTTCCATATCGTATGGTGGCTCGGCATCCGTCAGAATATTAATGTTGGACTCTTCGTATCCGAAGAGATAAGAGTTCTTTTCCGGAAACCACCAGCCGAACGAAGCGTAAACGAGCCGTTCGTCTAAAGCCGGATCGAGGCGAAGCTTCTGTTTGATCCTGCCTTTGTGGGACTCAATCCAGATCCAGTCTCCCTCCTCTAGGCCGTACTTCTTCGCCGTATTGGGATTTAGATCGACCGTCGGTTCCGGCCTGCGCTGTCTCAAAAACTTGACGTGACGGTAGGACGACATCATATAAGCCGCTTCTTTCCCGTTGAACAGAAGTAAGGGATACTCAGCTGACGTATTGAATCGGAAGACCGACAATTCTTTAAAGGTCGGCATAGGCTTCATGCCCATTTTCTTCAACTGGTTCGAGTAAATCTCCACTTTCTTAGTCTTCGTCTTGAACGCCCCTTCCTCGGGAGTTTTATACTCCTTCTTATTGTTCAGGGACCGAATAGTGACAAACTCTTCCCACTTCATGCCGCTCGGCTTTAACATTTCCTCGAAAGAATCTTCCTCGTTCTCCCAGAAACGATCTCCGAAGCCAAGCCGTTGCGCCAGCTCGTTGATCCAATAGGCTTCCGATCTGGCCTCACCCGGCGGTTCCACTACTTTCGGATACGCCCTGAGCTCTTCGTGCCAGCCCGGCCAGTAGCCCAGGGAATCGTGCTCCGCTCCCCATGCCACCGGAAGCACAATGTCGGCTATCTCTGAGGTGGGTGTGGGGAACAACTCTGAAACCACGAGCAGATCGAGCTTGCAGAACGCTTCGTGCGTCAGCTTGGAGTCTGGAAAGCTGACGAGGGGATTGGTCAGAATGCACAGGGCCGCCTTGACAGGATAGGGCTCTTCCGTCAAAATGGTCCTAATGAGCGACTGGGGCGGTATATAGGCCGTCGTCCGCGCGATTCCGTGCTCATTGCCTATCATTCGACCCTCTTTGATTTTATTCTGTCGAAGTGAATCCTTCAATTGGTAGAATATCCCCGGCCGGGTAAAGTTTCCCGCAGACAGGGCGACATTACCGCCGGGCGAATTCATGTGGCCCAAAAGGGCTCTCATGATGAATACGGCTCTGAGTTGCTGAAAAGCATGGATGCTTTTCTCCAATCCGTTCCCCACGACGAGGCACACGGGCTTTTGTGTGACCAAGATGTCTGTGAATTTCCTGATGGTCTCTTTAGAAATCCACGAGATACGCTCCACGTCCTCGAAGGTGAACGTGCCGATCTCGTTCTTCAGTTCCTCAAAGCCCACGGTCCAGTTCTTGACGAATTCGTCGTCGTACAATTTCTGTTCGATCAGGTATTTGATGATCCCCATGGCCAAAACGCCGTCTGTGTTGGGCCTCGGAGCGATCCACAAAGATGCTCTTTTCGCGATATCGACCTGCTTCGGATCGATCACGATGAGCTTTGCGCCCCCTAACAGGGCGTCCCTGAATCCCTCCCGGATGAATCCTCCCATCAGTTCAATCTGATTGTTTCCCCAGAGCACCAATGTCTTTGTCTCGGCAGAGGGATCAAACGCGGCGAACCATCCAAATGTGTAGACAGCACCTGCTATCTTGGGGACACCTCAGTAATTGCCCGGGGTGGCGACGTTGGGCGTACCGAAAGCGCTTGCAAATCTCTGAGCGAATGCCGTTTCCATCCCTTTGGGCTCGCCGATGCAGATGGCGACGCTTTCAGGCCCATAATTCTCCTTATATCCCTTCAACTTTTCTGCAATGTGATCGAGGGCCTCTTCCCACGAGACTCTTTTCCATTTCCCTTCTCCTCTTTTCCCTGCTCTCATTTGAGGAAATTTGACACGGTCCGGATGAGTATTCACTTCCTTCATGATGCGTCCCCGGGTAAACGAGCACCACTCGCTTGGGAAGCCGCTTTCCGTGTCCCGGTCTACGTCCATGATCCTTCCGTTTTCGACGGTAATCTTTCTGCTGCAATGCGCCGGACAAATGTGACAAAAAGTACGAACTATGTTCATCAGGAATACCTCCAAGAATGATAAACGATGTGAATTGCCTTATGTCATATCTGGCATACCTCATGCCAAAAAAACGCTCGAGGGCTGTGCGTCGTTTTCGATTCGAATAAGGTCAGGATACATCCATATCAAAAACCCGATCGGCAGATTTTGTTCTTTCTCCCGCCATTTAGACTTTGGATTTCGTGACCGCAACCGTTTTTCGCCGGGCTAACACGAGGCAAATCGCATGCATCATGAGCAAAATCCCGATTCCAATCAGGGTTGTCGTCACATCCGGAAAAGCCGACAGGATCCCACCGACACCCAGTAGACTCCGCGAAAGCAAAGGTAATGTCCCTACACCCCATAGGTAGCCTTCGAACGCGAAGCCTAGGTAAATAATGCCAATTGCGGCAGAGGACGAAATCCAGAAAACATCCCATAACGACCCATGGAACAACAGGGCAGCATTATAGACAAAAAAGAAAGGGACTATGTATTTGGTGAAGCCCAGCTTCATGGCCGTCCACCCTGTCTCCATGAAGTTCGACCTGGCTATCCCGCAGGCCGCGGCGACGCACAAGGCAGTAGGAGGGGTGATATCGGACAATGCGCCCCAATAAAACACGAACAAGTGGGCGGCCATTGGGTATATATCCACAGCTGTGAGGGCAGGGACCATGACGACTGCCAGGAAGATATAGCATGCAGTGGTCGGCATGCCCAATCCTAGAACAAAGCTTGTAAGGGCGCCTGCAATGAGAATGAGAAAGGTATTGTTTCCGACAGCTACCACCAACTCTCTCGAAAAAGAGAGGGCAACTCCTGTAACGGAAAGCCCCCCAATCAGCAATCCGGCAGCCGCTAAAATTGCCACGAGTTGAACCATCGTTCCGGTTAAGTCCGTAAGGATTTTGACCGTCGAAGGCCAGTTGAGGCGAGTTTCCTTCTTGAAAAAGGACAGAATGAGGAGCGCAAGACTGGCATAGAAAGGGGCCCATGCTTCGACGGCCAGGGTCACCAGAAAGTATGTCATGACCACGATGACCCCGAGATAGTACCAGCCTTCCTTCAGGGTGCCCCAAACAGGCGGCAGCTCATCCTTGGGCAAGCCTTGTAACCCCGTTTTCGCAGCGAAACAATCAACCTGTACGAAAAGGCCGAGAAAGTATAGGAAGGCAGGGATGGCTGCGGCAATGCAGACGTCGATATAGGGCACATTCAAGAAGGACGCCATGACAAAAGCGGCAGCGCCCATAACCGGCGGTGTGATCGGCCCGCCTGCCGATGCGCATGCTTCGATGGCAGCCGCATATTTCGCTGAAAAGCCTGTTCGCTTCATAGCAGGGATAGTCATCGATCCGATGGCTACCACATTGGAGACTGTGCTGCCGCTCAGCATGCCAAAGAAAGCACTGCCTAATATACCGATCTTGGCCGCCCCGCCCCGCGCCTGGCCCAGCAGGGCACTCGCAAGATTAAAAAAGAACGTACCTCCACCCGTGTACTGGAGCATGGTTCCAAATAGGACGAACCCGATCAGAAGATTACACAGGACAAAGACGGGCAACCCGACAATGCTATTTGCCCCCATTGCGTGTAACCTCGCCGTGGTCAAAAGGTCAAAGGATTGACCTTGCAGGAAGCCAGGCAGGAGATGGGCACCAAGGGGGTACAGGGAAAAGATAAAGCAGGTAACCGTCAGGGCCATATCGGAAGCTCGCCTGACCGCTTCGAGAACCAGAGCCCAGAGAAGGATGCTTATCAGACTGGGGACAAGCGGTGCAGAGTATTCCCATCCCATACTTACGATCTCTATTCCCTTCAGCCCGAGGTAACCTAAGGCGGCTACCGCTACCAGGAAAAGGATGCCGTCGTACCAGGGCACTCGGTCCTTGGGAGATGATTTAGTCAAAGGGCACATGAGAAACACGATCGGAAGATAAAACATCAGGATGTAGTACAAGTAGGAATTATCAATGAGCGTTATATCGAATAATGCAACGCGAAATAGTTGATACACCGCCAACAAGATTGGCAGAATCGAGAAAAGAATAAAAATAAACGTCCAGAAAGCACTGTTTTTTATTCTTTCAACCGCGAGATTCTCTTTTACGGTCGTCAGAGCGGATATAGCCATGTGTTTTGTCCCCTTTTAGAAGAGCCTTTACCCACGTGAAAGGAGTCCATCACGATGGGTAAAGGCTTTCTCACAATCTAATAGCTGAATTTGAAGAAGCATCTTCTTCAGAATAATCCTATTTGGAAGCTGCAGCCCTCTTCTTCGCCCAGAAATCGGCAAGCCCCTCATCGCTAATATTCTGATAGCATAAAATACACGTTACCTGTTCTTTGAAAAAGCAGAGAGCATCTGATACGCCTTTGGAGAATTCGCCAAAACTCGAAAGGAGGTATCGAGATGCTCCCAGGAGAGTTTCCCCTCCCGGAAT
>ERZ1026792.107-NODE-107-length-91813-cov-6.296032_pt1 | contig 91813 bp, 63 predicted proteins | sample MGYA00520884_ERZ1026792 | MGnify/ENA primary metagenome ERZ1026792 (study PRJEB33270, sample SAMEA104284473) | anaerobic digester metagenome | biome: Anaerobic digester microbiome; feature: mesophilic sludge digester; material: Anaerobic digester biomass | place...
GATCGCCAAATCCCTTCCGAGGCGTTTTTGTTATGGCTTGATCACACCGATACGCTTCCCCAATCCACGAGCAATCAAGTCTAAACCCTCCGAGCCAACCTGCCTATCCTTGACCCACTGGCCGCCGTCGAGTCATGGCGGTCTCGGACCACCCTGGCCGCCGCGATGGGTCAACTCCAAACCGGCGCCATCAGGCGAGAACCTGCGGAAAGGAGAACTGCAGGTGCCAAAGGGGCGAGAAACACGTCTCCCTGTACGTGTCGGCGCTGGTGGGCAAGACCCGCAAGATGATCTATGTCCCTCCCGACCTCGAAACCCAGGTCAGGGAGTGGGTGCGCGCTTACCAAGAAGCCCATGAGTGCGTGGAGAAGATGTCCGGCGAGTGTGTTAAACGCCTCCAGGCCGCGAAAGAAAAGCGCACCGGACGAGGGGGTCAGCGCCCATGATGCGGAGATTCTGCGCGTACCTCGAGAAGGTCTTCGACTTCAGCCGCCACGTGTCCGGACTGGTGGTTGCGCGTCAGCGCCCGCGGATTACGGCCGCGGCCGTCTGGCTCAGCGGCTTTCGCATGGCGGCGCAGCCGTAGCTCGGGATGTTTCGCGCCCTCGGCCGGGTTTAAGTATATGAGATTGTACTCTTCGAGGTACCGAAACAAGCTCGAGAGCGCGGATCCTTATCACGGCGCTGCGCCAGGGGATCAGGCCGTCCAGCGTGAGAAAACTCAAGGCGGCGCTCGGGGTCTCACGCTCGCGCCCAGGAAGCAGGTGCTCGCCGCCATTCGCCAGAGACTCCGGCGAGAACGGCATCGTCTCAACGAGTGCCGATGGGCTCGGTTGCTCAGTACGTTTGCCGATCATGTTCTGTGCATCGTCAACAGTGCTCCCCGCCACGCCAAGGACATTGCGCGACGACTGGAGCCGCTGCTACTGGTCGAGATTCTCGACCCGCACCTTCGGCGGGGGGCGGCACGCCACACCGTCTGAGATATGGAAATACAGCGTCATAAAGGCCAAGCTTGCAATACCATGCGAGGGCGTAACCGATGCCCCATGAACCGTCCAGCCTCGCTTCGCTCCGCCGAAACGAAAAGAATCAAATGACTTAAATCAACGAATGATCATGAGCCACTGCGGACGGCGCGCACAGAGTAGCCACCCTCTGTCTTATCGTTGACAAGCACGCTGCCGATGAAGAAGAGGACGCGCCACGCGTACTGCGGCTCAGCGACGCAGCTAGACGCCGACCAGTAAGACAACGGCACCGCGCCGAACACAGGATCAATGCTCGGATTCCGCCGCCCGTAATCCACGATGCTCTGAAGCTCCCTCACGTTCGGCAAGCGCCAGTCGCTGTGGCCCGCAAGAGTCAGATTCTCGCAGTACTTGAGCGCCTGCTGCCACGTGTACCTGTCGGGCGCCGTCTCCTTCTGCCACATGAGCCCCGTACACTTGTCCGTCACCGTTCCGTCGCCGTTGTCGGTGAACCGCCCCGCGCTCGAGCAGCCCGCCTGGTAGAAACCGTCCTGACCGGGATAATCCGCGCTGCCGCGGTTGATCACCCTTCCCTTAAAGTCGTAACACTTCGTCTGCCCGGTGGCGGGCAGCGCGCACGCCCTTCCGGCATAAGGCAGTCTCGCCTTCAAGAGGGCCATGATGTCCTCAATGGTCTTCCCGTCACCCGCCTCAGGCCGTGGCGGTTTGACCTCCTGATCTCCCGCCGCGGGTTTGGTGTTCTTGTCGATGAAATCGTAGACATCGTTCAGCGTGTAACCCGCCGGGGCGGCCGGCCCGGCCGCAGATGAAATCGCGCACAACCACAGCACCCCGCCGCCGAGAACCAAACCAACTACGAGCCTCAGAAGAAACCACCGCATCGCCACCTCCTCTCCGCCGGGGAAACACGACCGAAAGGCCTGCAAGCGCAAGAAACCAAAGTACTGTTAATCCCGAAAACTTTTCCGCCATCCTAATCCCATGGCAATGGCAAATCACAACGAACCCAATCAGCGTTCACCGACGAACGCGTACCCCAAGGCCGCCGCGAGGTCCGCGCCGCGTTGTCCCCGAAGGCGCATCGTGAGGCGGTCGCCGCCGACGCGCTCGATCTCGATCGGGCACTCGGGGAACGGGGCGCTGGGAATTGTCGGCAACTCCACGAGCGTCGGCGCGGGCGGCGGCGCATCTTCCCGCGGCATGCCCGGGGGTGCCTCTGCGCAAAGGTGTGCGCGGAGGCGCGCGTAATTCACGTGCAGCTCCGATGAGATCCTGCTTACGCAGTATCGCTGCGCCAGTGCCGCAGCCGCCCGCCGCAGCCGCTCCGGCATCGGGCCCAAGCACGCTCTCCGCGCCCGCCAGGCGGCCACCGCATTCCGGGCCTGCTCCAGCTTGGGATCATTGATTTCGAATCGTCGCTGCATCGGCGGTCCTCCCTCATCTCAAAAGGTCCGCCGTAAAGGTTACAGCCTGCACGCCACCAAAACACGCGGGCTTGCCGAAAGCTTACTTACGGACGGAGTTTTCGGTAGGGACAAGGGACAACCTTATGGCCTTCCGGTTGCCTCCGTCCCTGGGGTTGGCACCGTCGTCTCCCCGAACGTACTAACCCAGAAGACGCGCTTGAAGTCTCCGGAGAACAGGTACTCCTTTTTGGCGCCGTCGGCGCTCACCATCCATATTCCGCGATCCCAGTCGATTCCGAACATCAGCACCTGGGCCACGTCTTCCCAAGTTCGTTTAGGACGACCGAGGTAGCAGATCTCTTTGCCGTCGGGGGACCAACAGAAATCGGGAATCCGCCAGCGCTCAGAGAGCAGATGCAGGGGCGTGCTCTTCCCTTCGCTGTCAGCCACAAACAGATGATACCCGTCCCGCAGGACCGCAACGCGTTTGCCGTCGGGGCTCCACCGCCCCGCCTGCCCCTCACACAGCGCCTTCGTTGCTCCGTCCTTCACATGACACGTATAGACAAATTGCGGAAGTTTGCGGGAAAAGTCTGCTTTGTCTTTCAGAAGGATATTCTCAAGCGACTCTTTCCGATACCATTGTGGGTCACGAAAAGCGCAAAAGAGGACCTGTTCCCCATCCGGGGACCACGCCCCGGTGCCCCCGTGGCATGCGAGCCCGGTGATCCTCAGCTCGGGGAATTCCCGAACGTTCGCCATGTTCAAGTCTGAGATGCACAAGGTCCCCACAGTGAATCGCAACCAGGAAGACCCATCAATCTCGCCCCAATTGCCATGAATTGCGGAAATCCGCAACTCCTCCGTGTGTCCCATAAAGGCAATGGATTTCCCGTCGGGAGACCGTGAACTCTGCACTGCGAAGCGCCTATCAAGCACGGCCTCCTGTAATCCTTTACGCGGTGTGAACACAACGTGGGTCCAAAAAAGGCAGTAGGCGTTCCAGGAGAACTCGTCGGGGGGATAAAAACAAAACTCGGATCTCTGACGTCCAACAAATCCTCGTTCAAATCCTCGTTCTCGTACGATCTCAAAAGTCTGGCGATCGCGGAGGGAGTAACTCAAGACTCGCATCGTCCATTCAGGGTCTCGGCCCTCCTCGAAGAGGAGCAGATAACCACTACGTTCGGTGACGCGATTCCCCGTTGACCACCACTCCCCCATTACAGTCGTTGCCAGAAGGCTCAGACTTAGAAGCACGCAATTACATTTCATACGACACTCCTCACCAAAGGTTAAGCGTTCTTGGCAAGCCAAAGTTGCGCGCAACTTGATCAATCTGCTCCGCCGCATTGCGTTGGGCTGAAGGCGAGCTGCCGCGTGCAACCAGCACCCCAAATGCCCTCGCGGGCACGGCGGGATTTCCGAGGCACCCGCAGGCAGCAGGCGCGGAGCCGCCAGGCCGAATGGGAACGATGATGCTGAAGAACGGCTCGAGGGAAGTGGCATCGGGCACGGCAAGCCGAGACGCGTGCTCGATACAAGCAGCTGCGAGACCTCGGCCTCGACAGGGCGGGGAAAGTGCAGGCGCGAGGGGAGCAGCTTCAACCGCTGACGGTACTCTCACAAGATCCAGCCCCGTGCTTCGCATCGCCGCGCCCTCAGCGTCTCGGCGCCACAGATGAAGCTTTGCGTTCCCTGATACTCATCGATGTTGCGATCCCGCCGAATTGCAAATGAAAAACGGCGCGAGCCGCACATTTCTTGGAAGTCAAGTTTAATCGTGCATTTCCGTCCGGTTACCATGAACACCGATCTCAGACGCGAGGCCACTACAGCATTCGTCATCGCGCCACCGTCATGGGCTCGCCGTTTGCACGCAGGCAGGCCAGCAGGGGTCGAGTCCCGGTTGGGCCTCCTGCATGGACAATTCGCACGAGCAGCCCAGAGAGGCCAGCCTTTCTCCGATCTCATCGAGTTTCCCTTCCGCATGGCCGGCATGCAGTGCCCCACGGAGCCCATCAGACCTTGCCCCGCTTCGGAAATAGGGTGTGGGAACGGATCGCCAGAGCCTATTCCGTTTCTCTTCCACCTCAAGCAATTCCCGGGTGGTCCGGGGACCGCGCCGCGGAAGGAAGCCTTGAGTGCCACTGCGTCGCCCGAGGACACATGGCCCTACGACTGCTTGGGGCACGCGTCGTCCGTCACGCCTGCTGGCTACCAACGCGGTCAACCCCGGTTTGACACGGTCATCGCCCCAGTGATAACGTGAGGCCGCGTGTTGACGGTGGCTTACGAACTATTTCGAAAGAAAAGGAGGTTAGACGATGCCTGGAAACTGGGCAGACTACAACGCATCAAAGCCAAGGTGTCGATTGAAAACTGTCCCCATCCCAAGCCACTTCTCCCGCGGGTGAAGGAAAATCTCCTTGACCGAGGACTCCCGTGTAACTATTATGGCCAGCATGGTTCTTGGCCAGGCTCGGCGGAACGAACTGTTACCTCGGTTGTCCCATTTCTTTTCATTTTTGCGTCCCACATACACTAGTCTCTTGTGGTTGCGGCGAGCCCCGGGGTCTTGACTATGTGCTTCACGGTGAGCCCGAAAGGTTCGTCCGGGACGGGGCGGCAATTGTTGCTTGTCCCTGCTGTCAGAAAAAGGCGCGGCAAATGAGTGCCGAAGAGAACGAGCGCCTGGCGGCTGCTCGTGAGTTGGGAAGGTTGCTTGGCGGTGACGTTGACGGCTACGCCGGCGACCGCGAGGATTTGGGACTCACTTAAGAGGAGGGGATAGGAATGCTCTTTGTTAACAGAACCGCGTGTGTGCGGCCGGCTGAAAGCAGCGAAGCGTTGGCACGCGATCTGACTGGAGCAAGCTGGACTTTCCCAGAGATGTGGCGAATGTTACGGAAGCTACTTGCAGTGATGTGCTTGCTGGGATGTACGACGACAGATGCATCGCGTCCTGCAAGATCGCCGTATGAGGCGCTTGTGGGTAAGATTGAATCTGTGCATGGAAAGGAGGCTGTGATATCCGTAGGGAAAAGAGAGGGAGTAAGCGTTGGAATGACTGCCTTCGTAACCAGGGAGGGAGGCACGTACGTAGCTGAAGGACGTGTCGTGTCTGTCCGCGAAGCATCGTCAGATGTGGAGATCTCGTGCGTCTGTGACGAGGTTGGCCCCGTAAGAGTAGGAGACGACGTGGAACTGACCCGCTGAAGTGTCTCCAATAACATCGTCCATGGTGAAAACGCCAACGAGAAGTCCTATGGGTCAGAACGGCGGCGCGGAGTACGCCGACATTCAGCCGTCGATGGACGGTGCTGCCGATGGCGAAACGGTGCTGCTCAGGCCCGGCGAGTACGTGATCACGGAGCCGGACCAATCTCAATCGCGGGCACGTCTGCAAGGATTTGACAGGAGACAAGAGTTCCTACTCAAGGAGACCCCATGAAGGTCAAAACCGCTTCGGCCGTCCCGATAATCATTGGCGCGCTGGCTTTAGGGACAACAGTCGGATTGTCCGCGGAACAGGGCCGGATCATTGGTTGGGGAAGTAAGGTTGTCGGCGTCGATCTCAGCGGTGGATTTCGAGCGGTTGCGGCGGGGCTGGGGCACAATCTCGGCCTCAAGGCCGACGGATCGATCGTCGCGTGGGGCGATAACAAGTACGGCCAATGCGATGTGCCGCCGACGAACACGGGCTATGTTGCCATTGCGGCGGGGGCGGAGCACAGTCTCGGCCTCAAGGCCGACGGATCGATCGTCGCGTGGGGCGATAACAACTTCGGCCAATGCAAAATGCCGGTGCCGAACACGGGCTATGTGTCCATTGCGGCGGGGTGGTTTCACAATCTCGGCCTCAAGGCCGACGGATCGATCGTGGCGTGGGGCTATAACCAGGAGGGTCAGTGTAAAGTGCCGGCGCCAAACATGGGCTATGTGTCCATTGCGGCGGGGTGGGGGCACAGTCTCGGCCTCAAGGCCGACGGATCGATCATGGCGTGGGGCTGGAACGGCCACGGCCAATGCGATGTGCCGCCGCCGAACGCGGGCTATGTGTCCATTGCGGCGGGGGAGTCTCACAATTTCGCACTCCGAGCGACTGGCGTGGGGCGATAACGACTACGGCCAATGCAAAGCGCCGCCGCCGAACACGGGCTATGTGGCCATTGCGGCGGGGTGGTCTCACAATCTCGCAATCCGAGCGACGACTGCCATTGACCCATTCGTCCGAATCAGCTTCGACCGCACAGCATACACGGCCGGCGACCGGAAGGTTGCCACCATCGATTACTCCATGGAAGGGAAGCCGATCTCTACGTCCAACTGAGGTGGCCCAAGGGCACGGCCCGGTACGCGTGCTACCCGGACGGAGGCTGGAGGCCGCAGCCGAAGCTCCTCGCATTCACATCCGAGAAGGCGCCGGCACTGAGTGGGGCAAGTCTGTCGAACCAGTTCAGCCTGGTTTTCAACGATTTTCTCTTCGACGGAGAGAGCGAGGAGGGGACCTATGTCTGGACCATCACCGCGCACTGCGGATGTTCCCCCGTCTGTCCCAGCCGACCCCGTACCCGCCTCTGATGCAGTCGGTGTACCCGTTCGGCCGCTGCTCAAGTGGGCCGCGGCCCAGTGCGCTTCCTCATACGACGTGCTCCTTTGGCCCGCTCATCGTAGCTATCCACTTCGTCTCGTACGGCACGTCGATCACTCAAGCGGCGTGACGATCTTCATTGAACCGATGCCCGAGTTCCTTTCGGAGTTCCATCTCCTGTTTCTTACCCAGACCGTATCTGCTCTTCACAGGAAAGAGCGCCAAGTTCCGCGACCTCGCAAACGATCGCGCAGACCGGCCATGCGGGAGCGCAGGGCCGGCGGCGGAGAGGGTGCGCGCGGCGCCGGGGCGAAACGCGGGGCGCGAAGGGGATCGGGCCGGTCAGCCGGGCTCGCCCGCGGCGGTTTAGGGGCGCCTGTGCAGGAGTTCCGCTTCAGGGGGCGTGCCAAGCTCGTGAGCCGTCGCCGCGCGCGGCGGCGCCCGAGGCCGCGCCGATTGACCGCCCCGCCCCGCGCCGGTTAGCATCGAATTCCGTGAAGACCCAATTCGAACCCCTTGCGCCGGACCGCCGCGCCGCAGCGCGGATGCGGAGGTTCTGCGCGATCGCCGCCCTCCTCCTCGCGCCGGCCATGGCGGCGCCGCCGACCGAGGGGGCGCCCGGACGCTTCGAGGGCGCGTACTACGCCGGCGAAGGCGACGTCGGCTACCTCGCCCTTCTGGAGGGAGCGCGGCGGTTCTTCGAGCCCGATCCGGAGTTCCAGAACCTTTCCATGCTGTACACCCCCGTCTGGAACGGATTCGTCGAAGGGCCCACCTGGAACGCCTGGTGGATCCAGAACAGCTATGGGACGACGTACTGCGCCCTGCCCTTTTTCTTCGAGCCCCTGATCACGTTTCTGCAAAACGCCCAGGATCTCTGGTTCAACCGCATGGGCGACGGGCGCGTGCGCTGGACGTGGCACGGCGTCGATCACGGCGTCGTGCCCGACGGCCAGCTCTGCGATGCGGCCGACGACAAGGGGGCGATCTACAAGCAAGGCGACGGCCGGGTCGCCATTCACGACTGGGGCGTCGAGTTCACGGCGGCGGGCCTGCTCATGCAGGCCGAACTGCTCCTGATCGGCCGCGACGAGGCGGCCGTCGCGCGTTATCTACCCCTGCTGGAGCGCTGCGCGGACTTTCTCGAGACGCGGCGCGACCCGGCGAACGATCTCTTCCTGGCGGGGCCGGCGGGCAACCTCCTCGCCCCGAGCTACGCCGGCTGGAAGCGGCCCGACGGCACCTACGGCATGGCCTATCTCGCGGGGCTCTCGATCACCACCATCGCGGCGCTCGACCGGCTGATCGAATTGGAGAAGTTCGCCGGCAGGACGGCGGAGGCCGCCCGCTACGAGGCGCGGCGCGCGGCGGCGCGCCGGGGCCTGCCGCGCCTGACGGCGCCGGACGGCTGCTTCGTCAAGTCCATCGATCCCGACGGCACGGTGCACGGCTGCTTCGGGGCGCCCGTCCACGGCTACCTGGAGGCGCCCCCGAACCACGATGCGGTGTGCTTCCGCGTGGCGGACGATGCCCAGTCCCGCCGCATCCTGGCGCGGATCGCGGGCATTCCCGGTCTGCGCCCGCACGGCGTGATCCTTCCGAACTACCCGTCGCTGGACGATATGTACACGGCGCCCGAGGGGCTGTGGGCCTTCGGCACATGGGTCAACGGCGGGCACTGGTCGACGTGCGAGGCGCGCATGGTGATGGCGTACTACCGTCTGGGCGCCTTCGACGACGCGCGCGCGTCGCTGGCGCACATGCTCGGCTTCGCGCGGCGCTTCCGCATGGACAATCCGCTGGTCGCCTTCGGGAGCGCCGTCTACCAACCCGGCGAGGCCGTGAACCTTTGCTACGACAGCTTCGGCCCCCCGGCGGCCTTCATGCGCGGGCTCTTCGAATACCTGTACCGCGCCGACGGCGTGACCCTCGTTCCCCACATTCCGCCGGGAATCACGGCGCTTGAGCAGCGCTTCCCGGTGAGGTTCGGGGCGAAGCGGCTCTTCCTCGCCGCGGCGGGCTCGGGACCGGTGACGGGCGTGCGGATCGACGCGCGGGAGTGGAGGGATTTCGACGCGGAATCGGTGCGCCTGCCCTACGCGCAGGTCCCGGACGGCGCGCGCGTCCAAATCCTGCTGGGAGGCGCGGCCCCGCGGGCCCTCGGGCCGGTTCCCGCGGCGCGGCCGTTGCCTCCCGAGCCCGACGCGGCGGCCGCGGCCGCTTTGCGCGGGTGGTTCCGCGCCATCACGCCGAACGAGATCCCGCTGCGTATCGGCGCCGACAGCCAGGCGGGCAGCCGTTTCATCGGCGCCATCGATCGGGCCTGCGTGTTCGGGCGCGCGCTCAGCGCCGAGGAAATCGCCGCCATGGCGGCGGGCAGGGATTTTCGAGGCGATGCCGCGCTCCTGGCGGACTACACCTTCGAGCGCGGGACGGGCGACGGCTTTCCCAACGAGGCGGGGACCGGGCTCCCGGCCAGGATCGTCGGGGACCTTGGCCTGGTGGATTCGCCGGGAGGCAAGGCCGTGCTCCTCGACGGCCGGGGATATCTCGAGGTCGCCCACGACGCGCGGCTCGATCTGGCCGAGGCGTGCACGCTCTGCGCGTGGATCCGCCCCGGCGCCATGCCGCCGGGCGGCGGCCGCCTGATCGACAAGACCGTTGTGGGGACCTCGAACGGCTATCTCCTCGACACGTATCCGGGGAATTCGCTGCGCCTCATCGTCGCGGCGGGCACGCTGGGGTGCGAGGGCGCGCTGGCGCCGGACGCGTGGGTCCATGTGGCGGCCGTCGCGGCGCCGTCGGGAAGGCTCGCCCTGTACGTCGACGGCAAGGAGGTTCTGGCGCGCGCGGCGGATTCGCTCGCGGCCTTGGAGGGGACGGCGGCGAAGGTCGCGCGCTTGCGCGCCTTCCACGCCCGCTGCGAGGGCGCGGGGCTCGGTGAAAGCTACGAGGCCGCGCACGCGCGCCTCGCGGTCGAGTGTTGGGCCGCCATGTGCGAGCGCGCGGCGCTGCAGGCCCGAGGCGCCCTGCCGGCCCTGCCGCCGCCGTCGCGGGACGCCGCGAATCGCTCCTATCTCGAGGCGACGCAGAGGCTGTGCAGGGGGCTTGAGCAGACCATCGCAGCCTACGCGGGCTTGCCGGATCCGCGCAAGCGCCGCGTGTGCGCCCTGTGGAAGGCGAGCGCGGAAGGGTAGGAGGACACCAGGATGATCGCGGTCTTCGTTCTGGCCGCCGGCCTGTCCGGCGCGGCGCCGCGGGATTTCCCGGCGCTCGGCGCGTACTACGCCCATTCGGTGCGCGAGGATGCCTTCGGCGTCATCGCGCCCTGGTACGCGGGATTGAACGGGCAGCTCGATGCCCGGGCGCGCCTGGCCGTCCAGGTCTACAAGCGCTATCCCTGGGTCGACCGGGACAAGGCGGTGATGGCCGCGCCCGACTTCATCTACAACTCGCACTGGAAGATCGCCGCCGACGGCGGCATCTCGATCCCGCCCACCAACGACTGGATGTGCGGCGACCTCGGTCAGCGCGCCTGGAGCATCGTCAAGGGCCTCACGGCCTATTACGCTTACAGCGGCGACCCCATCGCGTTCGTCTACATTCCGCTGGCCGTCGATTACATCCTCGCCCACGCCCAGACGGGCCCGGACCACTCCTGGCCGCGCTTCCCCGTGAGCACGCCGACGAAGGGCAAGGCCTACGGAACGTGCGATCCCAACGTCCGCAACCAGCTCGATCTGTGCGCCATCCTCGGCCGCGAGGTGCTGCGGGCCCACAAGCTCACGGGCGATCCGCGCTACCTCGCCGCGGCGCGGCGCTGGGGTGATGCCTTCGCGGCGCACTGCCGGCTCGACGGCGAGCAGCCGCCCTGGGATCGATACGTCGACCCGTCCGTCGTCGGCTGGTCGGACCTCCTGACGGGGAGCACGGCGCTCATCGTCGAGTTCCTCGACGCGCTGATCGACACGGGCTACCGGGGGGAGGACGGGCGCATCGCGCGGGCGCGCGACGCGGGGCGCGCCTACCTTGCGGGCGAGATGCTGCCCCAGTGGACGCGGAACGACATTTGGGGCCGCAATTACTGGGACTGGGACAACCCCGTCATGTGCGGCATCGTCTCGATGTGCGGCGACTACTTTCTTGCGCGGCGGGACGCCTTCCCCAACTGGGAGCGGGACTGCCGCAACATCCTGACCTTGATCTTCTGCCGCAACGGCGTCGATCCGAATTCGCGCGGCGACATGTACAGCGGCGCCTGGGCCTTTCCCGAGTCCTCCACCTGCTGCGGGACGAGCCTGTCATACAACCAGTACACCGCGGCGCCGACGTTTCTCAGGCTCGGGGCGGCGGCGGGCGACCCGCTGGCGGCGGAGATCGGCCGGCGCATGATCCTGATGGCGACCTACGACAGCGACGAGAACGGCGTCGTGAAGGACGGACTTCTCGGCGAAACCGTCGCCACGGGCGAGTGGTCGAACCTGGCCCATCCCTGGCCCCTGTGCCAGATCATGGAGGCGCTGGCGTGGGCGCCGGAGACGCTCGGCCCCTGCCGGGAGAACCATATCATGCGGAGCAGCTCCGTCGTGAACCGGGTGCGCTACGGCCGCGGCCGAATCGCGTACACGATCCACGACGCGCCCCCGGGCACCATCGACGTTCTGCGCCTGGCGTTCGTGCCGCGGAGCGTGACGGCGGACGGCGCGCCGCTGGCCCCTCGGAGCGACACGGCCGCCAACGGCTTCGTCGCCGAGGGGATCGGCGAGGGCGACTGCCTGCTCACGATCCGCCACGACGGCGCCCGCGCCGTCGTGATCGAGGGCGACGATCCCCAGGAGGAGGCGTCCTTCGAGGCGCTGAGGTACGAAGGGCCTTGGCGGACGCTCGCCGATCACGGCGTGCGCGCCGCCGCCGAGGCCGGCTGCACCGCCGCCTTCGTCTTCGAGGGCACCCAGGTTCGGATCGTCGGGCGCGTGGATCCCGAGGGCGGCCTGGCGGAAGCGTCGATCGACGGCGTCAAGGATTCGGCGCCCGTCGACTTCTGGAATCCGGCGGCGCGGGAGGCGCAGATCGTCTTCGCGCGCAGCGGCCTGCGGCCCGGCCGCCACGAGCTGGTCCTTGCCGTCGCGGGCAAGGGAAACCCCCTTTCGAAGGGTCGGGCGGTCTACGTGGGCGGAGTCCAGTGGTCGGCCGCGGAAGGGCGCTCGGACTGGGGCGCGGGCGGAGGGCCGCGCGGCGCCCAACGCATGATCTTCGGCTACACCAAGCGCAAGGACTACATCGATACGGCGGGGCACCGCTGGCGCCCGGCGACCGAGTTCGTCCTTCGGACGGGGTACGGCACCGACGCGGTGGCGCGCGCGTGGTGGACGCTGCCCCGGAGCATGTACATCGGCAACACGCGGGATCCGGAGCTTTACCGCTACGGCGTGCACGCGCCCGAATGGTGGGTCAACGCCACGGTGGGCCCGGGCGTCTATCGCGTGACGCTGAAGTTCGCGGAGACGCCCCTGCACGAGTTCCTCGAGCGCGACGCCCAGGGGCGCCGCATCACGCACACGCAGAGCGTGTGGGTCAACGGCGCCGTGGCGCTGGCCGACGTGAACATCGCCGCGGCCGCGGGGGGCCTCTTCAAGGCCTTCGACGCGACGGTGCGGCGCGTGCGTCCCGAACACGGCGCGATCCGCATCGCCCTGCGCGGCGCCGGTGGCGCCGATGCGATCATGCAGGCCCTCGAAATCGCGCCCGAGGAGGAGTGACGGAGGCCGCCTCCTACAGGAGCAGCTTGACGCCCCCCGCGGCGGCCAGGGCGAGGGCGATCCGAGCGAAGATCCGTTCCGGAATCCGCGTCGCCACGCCGTAGCCGAGCAGAGCGCCGGCGATGACGGCGGGGAGGAAGACGGCGCCGGCGCGCACCGTGTCCAGCGGCATGTTCCCGATGGCGCACTGGAAAGGCACCTTGATCCAGTTGATGATCATGAAGAACCAGGCGGCGCTCCCGAGAAACTCCTCCTTGGGGAGGCGCATGGCCAGCAGATAGATCGTCATCACCGGCCCGGCGGCGTTGCCCACCATCGTCGTGAAGCCGCCGACAAGCCCCATGAAGGCGGCGAAGAGCCGGCCGCGGGGAACTTGGCTCTCGCCGCGGGCGCGGCGGGAATTGGCGACGTGCACGCCCGCCATGGTGAGCACGATGACGCCGATGATGCGCCGCACCTGCTCATCCGTCGCGAGCTTCATCGTCGCGCTCCCGATGGCGATGCCCGCGACGGCCCACGGAAGCGGTCGCAGGAGCGTGCGCCACTGGGCATGGCGGTGGTAGAGGAGCACCGCGGCGACATCCCCGACGACGAGGAATTCGAGCAGCACCGCCGTGGACGCCTTGGCGGACAGGAGCGACGCCATCAACGGGACCGCCACGACGCCGATTCCCGGGAGGCCTCCCTTCGATATCCCCACAAGCAGGGCGCAGCCCGCGACGCCGACCCACGCGTATCCGCTGAGATCGAGCATGTTGTCCTTCCGCGTCGACCCGGGGCGCGTGGGCCGCCGCCTTCGCCGGCCTGAGCGTCGACGCGCCGAGGAGCGATAATGCCGAAAAGGCCCGGACGCGTCAAGGCCGGAAAGGCGCGCGCCGGCGTGGATTTACGGCGGCGCTCTTCCGCCTCCGCCCGCCGTCCGATAACGGCAAGGGCGGTTTCCCCCAACCGCAGCCGGAGGTGCCGCAATGACTGCCGTCGGCGGAGGAATGCTTGCGAAATCGGCGCTGATCGCGTGTTTGTGCGCGCCGATCCTCGGCGCGCCGCGCGCGTTTATCCGGGGCGATGCCACCGGCGACGGCCTGGTCGATGCGCGCGACGCCGCGGCCATTGCGCGCTACGTGCTCGGCGGCGCCGAGCACCCCTGGCGGTTCGCGCCGCCCTGTCCCGCGGCCGGAGATGTCGACGGCGACGGCGCCGTCACCATGCGCGATGTCTGCGCCCTGATGGATTTCCTGATGCGCGGGGGACCGGCGCCCGCGCCGCCCTTCCCCGAGCCCGGCCTCGACGCGGCGCCGCGCGCGCCGAACGATAAGGACTAGCGCGCGGGGCCGGAGGAAAGGCGCGGCGCGCCCTTGCGCCGCGGCGCCGTTCTCACTCGATCCTGCCGAGCGCCCGCAGGAGGCCGTCCAGAATCGTCACGGGGTGCGGCGGGCAGCCCGGGATGAAGACATCGACGGGCAGAATGTCCGCCAGCCCGGCACGCGTCTCCTCGTGGTCCGCGAAGAGGCCGCCCGAAATTGCGCAGGCGCCCACGGCGATGACGATCTTGGGGGCCGGTACGGCCTCGTAGGTCTTGCGCAGCGCCGCTTCCATGTTCAGCGTGACGGGGCCCGTGACCAGCAGGCCGTCGGCGTGGCGCGGCGAGGCCGTGAAGCGGATTCCGAAGCGGCTCAGGTCGAAGACGACCGTCGTCAAGACGTTGGTGTCCGCCTCGCAGGCGTTGCACCCGCCGGCGCTGACCTGCCTGAGCTTGAGGGAGCGGCCGAAGAGGCGCCGCGCCGCCGCGTCGAGCGTCTGGGCCCGGGTCCGGCCCGCGGCGGTGATGACGAGCTCGTCGCGCGTCCGCGCGCACAGGCGGTGGTCGCGGCCGAACACGATTCCGCCCTCGGGACAGGCCCGTTCGCACTGGCCGCAGAAGATGCAGCGCCCCAGGTCGAGGCGCAGGCGTCCGGCGGCGTCCGTCGCCAGCGCCTCCACGGGGCACGCCTCGATGGCGGCCCGCGCATCGCCGACCTTGGCGTCATCGATCGCCGGCAGGCCGCGGAAGCGTTCGGGCAGGACGGGCGCGCGGCGCGGATAGCCCACGGTGCGGTGCTTCTGGCGAAAACGTTCCAGGAGGATCTTCCACATGCTCGCGCCTCACAGATCGTGGCCGCAGTAGGACAGATTGAAGCTCTTGTTGCAGAGCGGGAAATCGGAGATCTGCTGGCCGCGCAGCGCCATCGCCAAGCCCATCCAGTTGTGGAAAGAGGGGTCGACGACCTTGTAGTGGTCGATGCGGCCGTCCTCCCCGGTGAGGCACGTGTGGCAGATCTCCCCGCGCCAGCCCTCGACCAGCGCCACGGCGAGGGCGTTGGGCGCGCAGGCGCCGAAGGGCGCCAGCACGGGGCCCGGGCTCAGAGTGTCGAGCTGCGCCTTCAGAAAGGCGATGGAGCGCTGGATCTCCAGGGCGCGCACGAAGGCGCGCGCGAAGACATCGCCGCTCCCGAAGGTCGCGACGGGGATCTGCGCGTACCGGAAGATGCCGGAAGGAAAATCGCGGCGCACGTCGCGCTCGATGCCGCAGGCGCGCGCCGCGGGGCCCACCAGGCCCAGGGCCTGGGCGGTCTCCGCCGTGATGGCGCCCGTGTCCTCGAAGCGGCCCATGACCGAGCTGCTCTGCCAGAGGAGCTCGGCCGCGCCGGTCGTGTCTTGTTCGGCGGCCCGCAGGCGGCGCTGCAGATCGCGCACGTGCTCCTCCGCCAGGTCGAAGGCCGTGCCGCCGGGGCGTACGAGGCCGCGGCCGAAGCGGTTGCCGCAGAGAACTGCGGTCATGTTGAGGAGGTCGCCGCGAATGCGCCCGCAGTACGACGCGGTGGGCAGGAAGCCGATGTCGGCGGCCAAGGCGCCCAGGTCGCCGACGTGGTTGGCGAGGCGCTCCAGTTCGAGCGCCGCGCCCCTCAGGACGTGCGCCCGCGTGGGCACGCGCGTTCCCGCGAGGGCCTCCAGCGCCTCGCAGCAGGCGAGGGCGTGGCCGATGCTCGTGTCGCCGGCGAGGGTCTCCATGTAGGGGAGCGTGCGGGCGTTCGGTCCGCCGCGGAGCCGCCGCTCGATGCCGCGGTGCTGGTAGCCCAGCGCGATCTCGAGGTGGAACACGCGCTCGCCGTGGCACTGGAACCGAAAGTGCCCCGGCTCGATGATGCCCGCGTGCACGGGGCCGACGGCGACCTCGTGAATTTCCTCGCCCTCCATGCGGAAGAAATCCGCGTCGCCGGCGGCGGGCGCCTCGGCGCGGTGCCAGGCGTCCTTGCCGTCGCGGTAGGAGGGATGGAAGCGTATGGGCTTGAGCCACGGGTGGCCGCGCGGCACGACGCCCCACTGCTCGGCGATCTCGCGCTCGAACCAGTGGGCCTGGGGGCACTCGGGCGTGAGCGCGGTGTAGGAGTCGTACACCGTGGTCGCGGCCGCCGACAGAATGCCGGTGTACTCCTCGGACAGCACGATGAGGAGGCGCACGGCGCCCCCCGGGGCGGGCCGGCCGAAGAAAGTGGCGATGCGCGCGCCGCCGCTCACCGCGTCCAGGACATGGGCGCGGAATTCCGCGACTGCGAGTTCAGGCACCCGGCCCAGCTCCGCGAGGCCGCCGTGTTCGAACATGAGCAAAGGGCTGCCGCTCATTGCGCCGCTCCCGCAAGAATGCGCGCCGCCGAGGATAGCATGTCCTGGAACGGCTGCGGCATCCACAGTCCGAGGATGACCAGCAGCGCGAGGGGCGCGACGACGATAAGCCCCTCGATCAGGGATGCGCGCCGCGGGGCGGGCGCCGCCGGCGGCGTTCCCCATGCCATGTCGATGGCGTGCCGCAGAGCGCCGACGAAGACGATCCCGGCGCCGAGGAGGAACAGGACTAACGTTCCGTAGGCCCGCGTCTCGGCGGCGGCCTTGATGATGAGGAACTCGCTGAGAAAGATCGCGAAGGGCGCCAGGCCGATCAGGGCCAGGAAGCCGCCGAAAAGCCCCGCGCCCCAGAGCGCGTGGGCCTTGAGGGCGCCCGTGATTCGGCGCATGTCGTGGGTGCCGTAGATCTGGCCAATGCGGCCGGCGCTGAAGAACCCCAGGGCCTTGCAGACGGAGTGGTTGAGGGTGTGGAAAAGCGCCGCGAAGGATCCCAGAGGCCCCAGGCCCAGCCCCACGGCGATGATGCCGAGGTGCTCGACGCTGTGGTAGGCCAGCAGGCGCTTCAGGTCGTGCTGCGCCAGGATGAAGGCCGCGGCCAGCAGGATCGAGAAGATCCCGAAGAAGATGAGCAGCCCGCGCCCCCAGCCGTCGCCGCCGGTCGCGGTTTCCACGATGGGCAGGAAGCGCATGAGGCAGTAAAGCGCCGTGTTGAGGAGGAAGCCCGAGAAGAGCGCCGAGACGGGGGCGGGCGCCTGGCTGTGGGCGTCCGGCAGCCAACTGTGGAGCGGCGCGAGGCCGGCCTTCGTGCCGTAGCCCACGAGCAGGAAGATGAAGGCCAGCTTGATCACCTTGGGATCGAGCTGGGACGCAATGCCGTGAACATAGGTCCAATTGAGAAACTGCGCGGGCTCCAGGCCGGCCGACGCCGCCGCCGAGGCCACCAGGAGCGTCCCCATGAAGGCGAAGGCGACCCCCACGGAGCACACGATCAGGTACTTCCACGTGGCCTCGAGGGACGCGGGCGAGACTTGCAGGCAGATCAGGAAGGCCGTGAGCAGCGTCGTCGCCTCGACGCCCACCCACATGATTGCCAGGTTGTTGGAGAGCACGACGAGGGCCATCGCGGACAGCGCCCCGTACCAGAGCGCGCCGAAGCGCCGCGCGCGCCGCCGCGAGAGCGGCGCCGCTTCGGCGCCGAAGAAGACCCGCGCGAAGATCGAGCTCAACGCGAAGACGAGCATCATGACGGCGAGGTGGTAGGCCGAGAGCGCGTCCAGAAGAAGCCAGCGGCCGGTGGTCATGAGGGGGCCGTGGGCGAAGACGCGCCAGACGACCACGCCCGAGGCGGCGGCGATGGCGGGCACGCCCGCCGCCGTCGCGGCGAGGACCGCGCGGGATGAAGGCAGCGCCAGGCACAGGAGGCTCCCCGCGGCGGGAAGCGCGATGATGAGCCACAGGACGTCGCCGGACATGGGCGCGCTCATCCTTTCAGTGCGCTCAGCCGGTCCGCATCGATGTGATCGAACTCACGGCTGATGTGGTAGATGATGATCGCCATGACGAACACCGCGACGAAGACATCCAGCAGGAGGCCCAACTCCACCAGGAGCGGGACATCCGGGACGACCGCCAGGCCGAAGGCCGCAATGCCGTTCTCCAGGACGAGGTAGCCCACCACCTGCGTCACGGCCTTCTTGCGGCTCACGATCACCAAGAGGCCGATCAGGATGGTGCAGATCGCGCCGGGGACGACGAAGGCGGATTCGGGCGCCGCGGGGGGGAGCGGCAGCTTGGCCCCCAGCCAGAAGGAGATCCCGAGCAACGCCAGGCCCAAGAGCAGCGAGAATCCCCAGCCGACGTAAGGCTCGACTTCGCGCCGCACATCCGCGCCGCGCATGGCGCTTGAGAGAAGCCGGGGAAAGACGATGCCCTTGAGGGTGATCGCCACCCCCGCCAGGATCAGGGTCCTGAGGGTCACGCCGGACGACGAAACCAGCGGCAGCAGCCCCACCAGCGCGCCCTGGGCCGCGACCAGGGTGATGCAGAAGGTCAAGCGGCTCGTGCCCAGGACGGCGAGGTTGAGGAGAAGCATTGCCGCCATGATGTCGTCGGTCACGCCGTGCATGCGGTCACCTCATGAGCAGGATCAACGCGAGCACGGAAAGGGTGCTCGCGGCGATGAGAAGCTGCGGCACGCGCACGAGGCGCAGGCGCGCCATCGACGACTCGACGACGCCCACAAGGACGGCCAGCAGAACCATGCCGGCCGCGGCCGCCGCGCCATCGATGGCCCAAACGCCGGTCCTGACGGGGATAAGCAAGGCGGCCAGCAGGGCGCCCAGCACCCACATCTTGAGGGCGGCGGCGTAGTGGATATACCCCAGGTCGGGCCCGCCGTGATCGAGCACCATGACCTCGTGGATCATGGTCAATTCCAGATGCGTCTGCGGGTCGTCCACCGGAATGCGCGCGTTTTCGGCCAGGAAGACGGTGAACCAGGCCGCGGCCGCCAAGGCCAGCGCCGGCCCTGAGGCCGCCCACGTCCGCCCGTCGATGGCGCCCAGACACGCGCTCAGCGACTCGGCGCCGGACGCGGCGCGGGCCACCGCGATGATGCCCAGGAGGAGCGCCGGTTCGGCCAGCGCCGAGAACTGCGTCTCGCGGCTGGCGCCCATGCCCTCGAAGCTCGAGCCCGTGTCCAGCGCCGCGGCGACGGTGGCGAAGCGCGCGGCGGCCAGCAGGTAGACGACCAGAAGGAAGTCGCCGCTGAAGGGGAAGAGCGCCGGCGCGCCGCCGAAGGGTATGAAGGCCAGGGCGAGCGCCACGGCCGCGAGACCGGCGGCTGGGCCGAGGCGGAAGACCCAGGTGGTGGCGCGGCTGTAAACCGCGCCCTTGCCGAGGAGTTTGAAAATGTCGAAGTACGCCTGGAGCAGGGGCGGACCCGTGCGGCCGGCGACGAGGGCCTTGGTGCGGTTGATGATGCCGAGAAGCAGCGGAGCGAAAACGAGCGCCGCCGCGAAGTGCACCGCCGATTCGATCCTCATGGCCGGGCCTCACAACGCGAACAGGAGCAGCGCGAGCAGGGTCAGGGCGATGTAGAGCACGTACACGTGGACGCGCCCCTCCTGCAGCCACCGCAGCCTGGACAAGAACAAACCGACGAGGGCGAAAATCGGCGCGAAGATGCGTTCACGGGCGGCGTCGTCGGCGTGAGTGGCGAAGGCGGCGCTCCTGGGAAAGAGCCCTTGGGGCGGCTGCGTGTCCGCCCGGACGCGCAGGAACAGGCGGAAGAGATCGAGGAGCGGCTGGGCGAAGGATGAGCCCGTGTACTGCATGCGCGCCGTGGGGGCGGCGTAGCCGCAATCCCAGGTCGCGGCCCGCGTCACCGCGCGGCCCCGCAGGAGCCGCGCGCGCAGGATCGCCGCCAGGGCGGCCGCGAGGATGAACGCCGCGGACGCGAGTGCGATCACCAGGAGGAGGTGCCCCGCCTCGGAGAGGGGCTGCGCGAAAAGCGCGGGCGGCTTTCCGGTGATGATCCCCGCCGCGGGGGCGAGGGACGGCAACAGCGCGAAGGCGCCCAAGCCCAGGACGGCGCACGCGGCGGCGAGGGCCAGCATGGGCCACCGCATTGCCGCGGGGCCTTCGCGGGCGCCCGCGGCGTCGGCGCTTCGGCTCGCGCCGAGAAACACGACGGCGAAGGCCTTCGCGAAACACGCCGCGGCCAGACCGCCGATCAGGGCCAGCGTCGCGACGAGGGCGGCCGAGGGAACGGCCAGGCCGGCCTCGCCCAGCAGGACGCCCTTGAAGGCGCCCAGGTAGATCAGGAACTCGCCCGCGAACCCGTTCAGGGGCGGCAGGCCGCAGATCGCCGCGGCGCCCACGAAAAAAGCGGCGGTCGTGATCGGCATGCGGGCCGCCAGGCCGCCGAGGCGCTCGATCGCCCGGGTCCCCGTGGCGTGCAAAACGCTTCCCGCGCCAAGGAAAAGGAGCCCCTTGAACACCGCGTGATTGAGGACGTGGAGCAGCGCGCCGGCGAAACCGAGCGCGGTCAGCGTCCAGTTCCCGGCGCTCCACCCCAGGAGCCCCAGGCCGATCCCGAGGGCGGCGATGCCGATGTTCTCGACGCTGCTGTAGGCCAGGAGGCGCTTCAGGTCGTGCTGAGCGAGGGCGGAAACGATGCCGAACAAGCCCGAGAGGATGCCGACGCCGATGAGGAGCCAGCCCCACCACGGCTCGGGCGGGCCGACGAAGCTCAGGCTCCTGAGGAGCGCGTACAAGCCGGTCTTGATCATTGCCCCCGAGAGCAGGGCCGAAACATGGCTCGGCGCCGCGGGGTGCGCCTCGGGCAGCCACACGTGGAGCGGGAAGAAGCCGGCCTTGACGCCGAAACCGATCACGGCGAGGACGAAGATCCATGCGGCGAAGCCGCGCCCCATGCCTTCCGGGCCCGCCAGACCGCGGAAATCGAGGGATCCGGCGGCCGTGCCGAGGAGGACGAACATCGTCAGGACGAAGGCGGTGCCGACATGCGTCGCGACCAGGTAGGTCCAGGCCGCCCTTCGGACCTCCGGTTTTTCCGCCTCGTGGGCCACGAGGAAGAACGAAGACAGCGACATGACCTCCCAAGCGATCAGGAAGAGGACGCCGTTGCGCGCCGCGACGACGAGCGCCATGCCCGCCGCGAGCACGTTGAACCAGCACCACGCAAGGCCCGTCCTGCCGCGCTCCCGCGGGAGGTAGCCGAAACCGTACAAGGCCGTCAGCGCGGCGAGGCCGAAGATGGCGAGGCAGAACACGGCGGAAAGCCCGTCCATGCCCAACGTCAGGTTTCCGAAAGGCATCTCCCACGGAAGAGAGTACTCGCGCCCGTCGTAGAGGCGGAGGCACTCGATGGCCGAGGTCAGGCCGAGCAAGGATCCGAGGACGGCGCCGCCGGCGCCGACAACGGCGCTCGCCGCGGGAAAGGCGCGCAGGGCCGCCGCTCCCGCGCCGCCGCAGAGCAGCACCGCACAAGCCAGCAGGAAGCGCTCCATCATAGGCCGTCGACCTCGTCGGCCCCGGCCGGACCCGCCGCGGCGCGCGCCGCGATTTCAGCCTCGATGCGGCGAATCGCGGCGGCGATCTCCTCCGGCCGGCCGCGGCGGTCGAGGAGCGCCTTGAGTTCGGCGTCCTGAAGGGCGAAACCGAGCCGCGAGAGAAGATGGAGGTGCGTGCGCACCGTCGGGCTCACGAGGGAGAAGAGCGCGAAGACAGGCTTGCCGTCGAGAGCTTGGAAGTCGATGGGCTTGGCAAGGAAGCCCAGCGTCACCTGCGGCGCCGGCACGCGCAGGACGATGGGGTTGCGCACGTGGGGCACCGCGACGCCCCCGCCCATGCCGGTGGAGCCGAGGGCCTCGCGGGCGATGAGGACGCGCAGGAGCAGCTCGCGGTCGACGTTCTCGGGGAGGGGCAGGGCGCGCACCAGGGCCTTCAGGGCCGAGGGCTTGTCGGCGCCCTCCAGGTCGTAGACGATGCCGCCCGCCGCCAGCGCCTCGCCGAGGGTCGGCAGCGCGGGCCCTCCCTCGGGCACGTTCTCCTCGAGAATCGCGTCGAGGGCGCTCACGCGGTTGGCGAGAGCCCATTCCAGGAGTTCGGTGCGGTTGAAACGGTATTCGTCGTGAACCTGGTAGGCGGGCAGCTCGCCCCGGACTACCATGCGGTAGACCGTTCGCTGCGAAAGGCCCAAGAGCCGGGCTGCCTGTCGGACGGTAAGCTCCATGCCATCCCCTAACCGAGGCCACACCGGAGAACCTTATACAAGATGGGCGCGGGGGTGTCAATATAACCGGCTGCGCCGGGGCGGGGACTCGCGCGAGCCCTCACTCCTGGATCAAGTCCAGAAGGTCCTCGAGGATCTCGCTGGCCTCCAGCAGGGCGCGGCCGTTGTGGTAGGGGCTCTTCCAGGGTCCGGCCTTCGCGCCGCTCGGCGTCCCGTCCGGGAGGATGTCCGCGTGCCAATCGCCGCCGTCCCAGTCGACCTGCCGGGTCTCGATCCAGTCGAGCGTCTTCCGAAAGCACTCGAAATACTCCGGGTCGGCGGTCAGGCGGTACATCCACAAGGCGCTCAGCATGCCCTCGGCCTGCACCCACCAGGTCTTCTGGCGGCGGTCGGCGGGGGCGTTGAAGGGCCCCGAGTCGTAGAAGCCGCCGCGCTCCCCATCGTAGCCGTAGGCATGCGCGTAGGTGAAAAGCGCGCCGTAGACCCGCATCAGGGGCGCGTTGGAGAGTTCGAGCGCGTTGCGCGCGGCGATGAGCAGCCATACGTTCTCAATGTCGTGCCCGTAGGACACGCGGTCGTACTCAGGCCCCGTGAGCGGCAGCCAGTCGCGCTCGAACTTGTCGGTGCACGCGCCGAGCCCGTCGCGGACGACGGTGGAGCTCTGGATCAGGACGAGCTCCTGGAGGCGCTCGCGCGCCAGGGGGTCCTTGGTGGCGGCGTAGTACGCCGTCAGCGCCTCCAGGAGGTGGAGGTGCGTGTTCATGAGCTTGAGGCCGGTCGCGACGCCCAGGTAGTTGGGGCCGCTGGTCCGGGGCGTCCAATCCGGCGCGAAGGTCTCCAGGTAGCCGCCGAACGTGTGGTCGTAGGCGTGAGTCTCGATGAGCTCCGCGAGCTTCGCGGCCAGGGCCTTGGCCTCGGGGTCCTTGGAGGCGAGGTAGTATTCCGAAAGGGCGTACAGCCCGAAACTCTGGCCGTAAAGATGCTTGTCCGTCAGGCGCGCGTGCGCGCCGGTGGCGTCCACCGCCCAGTAGAAGCCGCCGAATTCATCGTCCCACATGCGGTCGCGGAGGAACTTGTAGCCGTGCGTCGCGGCATCGAGGTGCGCCTTCGTGCCGTAGGCCGACCGCGAGAGGCGCGCGAAGAACCACACCGTGCGGGCCTGCGTGACGAGGTGCTTGTCGGCCGGGCCCAGGTAGGCGCCCGTTACGGCGTGATTGAGCTTGTAGCCCCCGTGTTCGGTGTCGAGGACGCCGGGAAACCAGAACGGCACGACGTTCTTGGCGAGGATGCGGTCGATCCGCTGCTTGGCGGCGAGCACCGCGTCGCGCCCGGGCTGCTCGATGCGGCTCGGGGCGGCGCACGAGCACAGGAGCGACGCGGCGAAGACGGCGCAGCATAGTCTGATGGTCATGACGGTCCTCGCTTTTCCAGGCGATGCGGCCCCGCGGCGCATCGTCCGGCCTCAACTGTAGCCAATTCCGGCGGCGCAATCCAGGGGGCCGACGCCCGGCCTTTGCGATCGTCCCGGCGGTTCGTTATGATGCACTCTGCGGGCGCGACGGCGCGCCCGCCTGCCGGCCCTTCAGTCTCTGCGGCGGTCGCGGCGCCCGCGGGCGGCGGTGCCCGGGCTCGGCCGCGCGTTGAGGGCGAGGCGATTTCCGTGCCCCCCGCTCACGGCCAGGTCAGAATCGGCGTCGCCGCGGCGGTGTTCGCCTTCGTCGCGTGGGGGCTCCTGCCGGTCTACTGGAAAGCCATCGCGGTGATCCCGCCGGCCGAGATTCTGGCGCATCGCATCCTCTGGACGACGCTGTTCGCCGCGGCCGCGCTGGGCGCGACGCGGCGCTTCGGCGAGGTCGCCGCCGCGTGCAGATCGCGCCGCGCCGTCGCGGCCTTCGTCGGCGCGGGACTGCTTCTGGGCGCCAACTGGTTCACGTTCATCACGGCGGTCAACAGCGACCGCGTGTTCGAGTGCAGCCTCGGGTATTACATCAATCCTCTGGTCAACGTTGTGCTTGGCGGCCTGTTTCTGAAGGAACGCTTCCGGCCCTGGCAGCTCGCGGCGATCGTGCTCGCCGCCGCGGGCGTCGCGTACCTCACCGCGGGGGGCGGCCGATTTCCGTTCATCGCCCTCGTCCTGGCCCTGACCTTCGCGTTCTACAGCTTGGTCCGCAAGACGGCGTGCTACGAGGCGCTGCCTGGCCTCTTTCTGGAGGCGGCGGTGCTGCTCGCGCCGGCCCTGACGTACTTGGCTTGGTTGGGCGCCGCGCCGTGGGCGGCGCCCGAGCGCGCTTCCGCGTCCGTGCCGGCGTTGCTCGCCGGAACCGGCGTCGTCACGGCGATCCCGCTCTTGACCTTCGCCTTCGGAGCGCGCAGGATCAGGCTCACGACGGTGGGGTTCATCCAATACCTGACGCCCACCGGGATGTTTCTGCTGGGAGTGTTCGCGTACAAGGAGGAGTTCGCGGCGCGGCACCGGGTCGCGATCGTCATGATCTGGATCGCGCTGGCGCTGTACTCGCTGGACGCCGTGCGGGCGGCGCGCGCCGGCGCGGGCGGCGGTGAAAGACGGGAGGCGTGACGGGTGGCCGAAGGCGCGGGCGGAGAACGAAACGGCCCGGAGGGCAAGGGGCGCGGCCTCGGGCCCGTCATTCTGTTCGCGGTTATCGCGGCGGCGCTGCTTGCCGCGGCGTTCCTGACCCCTCTCGGCGAGTACTGTTCCAAGGAGAGGGTGCAAGCCCTCGCCGAGGAGCTCGGCGTTTGGGGCCCCGTGGTGATCCTCGCCGCGGGCCTGTTCACGCCGCTTATCTTCCTGCCCAGATGGCCCATCGCCTTCGTCGCGGGGCTCCTGTACGGCATTCTCGCGGGGACGGCGCTTTCGACCGTCGCCTCCACGCTGGGCGCCTGGCTCAACTTCTGGCTCGCGCGAACGCTGCTGGCGCCCGCCGCCGCCCGCCTCCGGCGCCGCCCGCGGTTCGCGCGCCTGAACGTCCCGCCCGACAAGGAATTCATCGTGATCTTTCTTCTGCGCGCCTTCCCGTTCTCCAATTTCGCCATCACCAATCTGCTGGCGGGCGCCCTCAACCTGCGCACGGGGAGCTACCTCTTGGCCACCTTCCTCGGCATGATCCCCATGTCGCTCATGTACGCCGCCTGGGGCAAGCTCCTCCAGAAGCCCTCCGCGGAGTTCTACTGGATCGCGGCGTTCACCCTGGTCCTGATCCTGGCCGGCACCTGGTGGGCGAAGAAACGGGTGCCGGCCTGGTTCAGGCGGTGGGGCGCGAAAGCGGCGCCCAAGGAGGGCGGGGACGGCGCGCCCGCTCCCGGCGGCGGCGCGGCGGGCGATCGCGGGTGAAGGCGCCCTAGATGCGCGGCGCGCTCTCGAGGGCCCGGAGAAGGAACGCCATGTTGTCGGCGATGTCGTCCATGGTCTGCATGCCCTCGGCATCGCCGGCGGCCTCGCCCGGGTGCAGGCCGAAGGCGAAATTCCAGTAGGAGCTGCCCACCATGAAGAAGTGGTTGATGGCGAAGAACGACATGATCTGGTTGTAGACCTGAACCGCGCCGCCGCGCCGGGCCGCGATGACCGGCGTGCCGGCCTTGTGCTTGAAGAGATGGTCGTTCATGCGCGCCACGAACCCGGCGCGGTCGATGAGGTTCTTGACCCAGGACGTGACCGATCCGAACCACGTGGGTGAACCGATGATGATGCCGCCGGCGGCCAGCATCTTCGCCAGCAGACCGTTCAGGTCATCCTCCTGAACGCAGCGGCGCTTCCCGCGGCAGCCGCCGCAGCCGGTGCAGGGTTCGACGCGCAACTCCGCCAGCGGCACGATTTCGGCGGCAATGGCCGCGCGTTCGAGGCGTTCCTGAATGCGCCGCAGACACAGGGCTGTGTTGCCGTTCGGTCGGGGCGAGCCGTTGAACATGATGACTGAGAGCGACATTAGTCCTCCATGGCGTTCGGCGCCGCGCTTATAACTTTGGCAGGCGGTCCGCGGGCTGTCAAGCGCCACGGCGGGGCGAGGTGACACCCTTTGTTACGGCGGCGCCGGCTCCAGGATATGATGGACTCGTGCCGATAACGGATATGTCGAAGAACATCGCGGGCCGCGGCCGCCGCGCGGCGGAAGCGGCCCCGACCACCGCTTCGAGAGGCGTTCAGATGCGACGGATCACCCTGATTGTCTGCGCCGCCGCCCTCGCGGGCGGCTCGGGCTGTTTTCTCCAGAAGGACCGCACGCGCGTGCCGCTTAGCCGCGCGGCGATCGCGGAGATCAAACCCGGCGAGACGATGATCGCCGACGTGGCGCGGCTGCTGGGATCGCCCAACGAAATCATCTGGTCCAACGGAGTCACGGCGCCGCTGGATGCCGGCATCGGCGCCGGCATCATCAACACGTACGTGACGGGCGGCGAGGAGCTGTTCGTCCGCGCCTACCACTACCGCCACACGGTGACCAAAACATCCGGCTTCACCGTGATCGTGTTCAGCCTGGTTTCCCACGACACGAAGCACGACGATCTCTTCGTTTTCTTCGACGAAGCCGGTCGTGTGACCAACGTGGGCGCGTCGCTCGACGCCGAGCAGGCGAGCTACAGCCCGTTTGGATCCTAACCGTGTCCGCCGGCTGCTCCGCCGCGCTCCTGCGCATCGCGCTCGTCGGTCTCCTGCCGGCGTCGACGGGCTGCGTCAGCTTCTTCAGCCTCTACGACCACGGCGTCAATCGCTCGCTGGCCTACCGGAGCCCCGTGGGCATCCGCGTCGACATCACCCGCTGCGGCACGCCGGTCCGGGCCGAGGAGCTCGCGGGGCTCGTCCCCGGATCTTCGGATCTCGGCGACGCGCTTGCGGCGCTCGGGGCGCCGCACCGGCTTCGCCGCGCGCCGGCCGAGGAAGCGCTGGAGTATTATTACGTGTACGACAGAAAAACGCACTTGCTGGTGAAGCCGCTTTTTTTCATGACCTACGGCGGCATGGCCAGCTATAATTATCGGGGAAGCGAGGCGGGAACCGACGTCATCGCCCTCGTCTTCGACCACGAGGGCCGGCTTCTGCGCAAGGAGTTCAGAAGCGCGGCGCCCGAGCAGTCGGCCGGCGCCGTGCTCGAGCAAGTATTCGTCCCGTAGCGCCGCGGCCGCGCAGGCCGCCTGCAGGGGAGAAACCGAAGGCTCATGACCGCGCACATTGAAGGGCTCATCGCCGCGCCGCTGACCGCGCTCGGCCCCGACGGCAGCCCGGATCTCGACAAGATCCCGGCGCAGGTCGCGATGCTGGCGCGCGACGGCGTCAAGGGCGCTTTCGTCTGCGGCACCACCGGCGAGAGCCTCTCACTCACGACCGGCGAGCGCAAAGCCATCGCTCAAGCCTGGGTCGAGACCGCGCCGCCCGGCTTCGCCGTGATCGTGCACGTGGGCCACAACAGCATCGAAACGAGCGTGCATCTCGCCCAGCACGCCGAGAAGATCGGCGCGCACGCCGTGGGAGCCATGGCGCCGTCTTTCTTCAAGCCGGACGGCATCGATACCCTCGTCGAGTTCTGCGCGCGGGTGGCGGCGGGTGCGCCGACCAAGCCCTTCTACTACTACCATATCCCGAGCCTGACGGGAGTCGCCTTTCCGATGGTCCAATTCCTCGGCGCGGCGGCGGACCGCATTCCCACTCTCGCCGGCCTGAAGTTCACGGACGAGGATCTGATGGACTTCGAACGCTGCCGGCGCCTGGAAGACGGCCGTTTCGACGTGCTCTTCGGCCGCGACGAGATCCTGCTGTGCGCCCTGGCGCTCGGAGCGCGCGGCGCGGTGGGGAGCACGTACAACTTTGCGGCGCCGCTCTACCTCAAGCTCATCGCGGCGTTCGACGAAGGCGACCTCGCCGAGGCGCGGCGGCTTCAGTTCCTGGCCATGGAGGCGGTGGCCGTGATGCAGCGCGCGCGCTGTTCGTTCTTCGCCGCCGCCAAGGCGATCATGCGCCTGCGCGGCCTCGATCTGGGCCCCGTGCGGGCGCCGCTCAGGGACGTTTCGCCGGCGCAGCACGCCGAGCTGGCGCGGGCGCTGGACCGGATCGGGTTCCTGGCGTACTGCGGGGCATAGCCCGCAGGCCGGCCGCGATGCCCGCCGTCTTCAAGATCCTCACCGTCTTCGCGGGCATGCTGTTCCTGGCGCGGGTGCGCGTGCCGCTGGGCTTGGCGCTGGCGGCCGGCGGCGTGGGCCTGGAGCTTTGGGCGGGGATTCCGCCGTGGGGGACCGCGGAGGCGCGGGGCGTCGCGGGCAACTTGGGGGCCGCGTTCCTCCAGGCGGATTTGTGGCTGTTCCTCGTCATGACGGCGCTCATCATCGAGCTGGGTCGTTTCATGAGCGAGGGCGACAACGCCGAGGCCGTCATCGGCGCGGCGCGCCGGTGGGGCGGCCGGTACGGCGAGGCGGCGGCGCTCATCGCCCCGCCGGCGGTCATCGGACTCATTCCCATGCCGGCCGGCGCGGTGTTTTCCGCGCCCTTCGTCGAGCAGGCCGCCGCGCGCTTCGGCGGCGGCCCGGAATGGAAGGCGAGCGTGAACTACTGGTTCCGGCACCTGTGGGAGTACTGGTGGCCGCTGTATCCCGGCGTGATCGTCGCCATGTCGGTGTTCCGGCTGGAAGCCTGGCGTTTCATCGCCGCCCAAATCCTCTTCACGCCGGTCGCCCTCGGCATCGGCTACCTCGTGCTCATCCGGCGGCGCGTCAGGCGCGGGGCCGGGCAAGCCGCGCCGGGGGACCGCGGCTCCAATCGGCGCGCGCTCTTCCTGCTGTCGCCGATCATCGTCCTCGTCGCGGCGCTCTTTCCCTGCCAGTATGTCCTGGAGGCGTTGTTTCCCGCCGCGGCGTCCGAGGTGCACCGCCTCGGGGCGCTGCTCCTGGGGCTTGCCGCGGCGCTCGCGATCATCTACGCCGATGAGCTGCGGCGCGGGAAGCTGCGCCCTCTGAAGGCGGTCCTCACCCGCAAGGCGCTCGCGATTCAGCTCACGCTCGCGGGAGTGCTCGTCTTCAAGTTCATGCTGGATCGTTCCGGCCTCCTGCCCTTGGCGTCCGACGAGTTCAAGGCGAGCGGCGTGCCGGTCCAGATCGCCGTGGCCGGCTTGCCGTGCCTCGCGGGGCTGGTCACGGGCGTGGCTTTCGGGTTCACGGGGGTGTCGTTTCCGCTGGTCGTGGGCATCATGCACGTCCCCGGCTCGGGGCTCACGCCGCTGGCCACCTTGGTTCTCGCCTACGGGTTCGGCTACATCGGCATGATGTATTCGCCGGTGCACCTGTGCCTGTTGGTGACGAACCAGTACTTCGGGGCTTCCCTGCGCGGCGTGCTTCGCATGCTGCTTCCCTGCGCCGCGGTCACGCTCGCATACGCGGCGGCGGCGCACGCGCTGCTCGCGGCGCTCGGGTGGTGAGCCGTTCCCTTGCCCGGCCGCCTTGCGCGCGAGTAGAATGGCGGAAGCGGTCGTGATTCCGAAGGAGGGCCGGATTTCCCGCCGAGCGAGAAAGGAGCTTCCCATGCGCAACCGTTTCACGATGGCAGGCGCCGCTTGCGCGCTTGCGGGTTGGGCGACCTTGGCCGCCTTGGGGGCCGCCGAACCGGGCCCGGATCCCTACGCGGGGGAAACCAAGGAACAGCGCGACGCGCGCATGGCTTGGTGGCGCGAGGCGCGCTTCGGGCTCTTCATCCACTGGGGCGTCTATGCGGTGCCCGCGGGGGTCTACAAGGACCGGAAGATCAACGGCGCCGGCGAGTGGATCATGTACGACGGCAGGATCCCCGTGGCGGAGTACCGCGCGTTCGCGAAGAGCTTCAATCCCGTCAAATACGACGCCGATGCGTGGGTGCGCCTGGCGAAGGAGGCGGGCATGAAGTACATCGTGATCACCTCGAAGCACCACGACGGCTTCGCCCTTTTCAAGTCCAAGGCATCGGCGTGGAACGTCGTCGACGCCTCGCCGTACGGGCAAGACCTGTTGAAGCCGCTGGCCGAGGCCTGCCGCAAACACGGCCTGCGGCTCGGGTTCTATTACTCGCAGGCCCAGGATTGGAACAACCCCGGCGGCGCCGCCTACGGCGGCCATTGGGACTCGGCCCAGGACGGCAGCATGGACGACTACCTGCGCGATGTCGCCGTGCCGCAGGTCAAGGAAATCCTCACCAACTACGGCCCGCTCGCGATTCTCTGGTGGGACACGCCGTGCGACATGACCAAGGAGCGCGCCGACCTGCTCGTTCCCCTTCTCAGGCTCCAGCCCGGGATCATTCACAACAACCGCCTGGGCATCTACCCCGGCGACACGGAAACGCCCGAGCAGCACATCCCGGCCACCGGCTACGGCGACCGCGACTGGGAGACCTGCATGACGATGAACGACACCTGGGGCTACAAGCTCCACGACCACAACTGGAAAAGCACGGAAACGCTCGTGCGGAACCTCATCGACATCGTTTCCAAGGGCGGCAACTACCTGCTCAATGTCGGGCCCACTGCGGAGGGGTTGATCCCCGCGCCCTCGATCGAGCGCCTGAAGGCCGTCGGCGCCTGGATGAAGATCAACGGCGAGGCCATTTACGCCACTTCCGCAAGCCCCTTCAAGAAGCTGCCGTGGGGCCGGTGCACGAAGAAGCTCTCCCCGGGCGGCGCGACGCTCTACCTGCACGTGTTCGACTGGCCCGCCGACGGCATACTCCTCGTCCCCGGCCTGAAAAACGCCGTGGACGCGGCGTACCTGCTCGCCGATCCGTCGCGCAAGACGCTGCGGGCGTCGGCGGCGCCCGACGGCGTCGTCATCGAAACGCCCCCGGAGGCGCCGGATGCGATCTCGACCACCGTCGTCCTCGAAATCCGCGGCGCCGTCGAGGTCGAGCCCCTCTGGCTCACCCAGAAGGCGGACGGCGCCATCGCGCTGCCGGCCTGCGAGGCGACGCTTCACGGAAGCGGCCTGAAGTACGAGTCGGGCCCCGAGCGCGACAACATCGGTTACTGGCTGGATCCCCGAGAGTGGGCCTCCTGGGATTTCATGGTGACGGCGCCCGGCGTCTTCAAGGTGTCGATGCAAGTTGCGGCCGTCCAGAAGAGCGCCCTCACGATCATTCTCGGCGATCGAGAAATAAAGGTGCCCGTGCCCGCGACCGGCGACTACGGGAGGTTCACCGCCGTCCCGGTGGGGACGCTCGGGATCGGCGCGGCGGGCAAGACCACCCTGGCGGTGAAACCGGTGGTCGAGGGGTGGCAGCCGGTCAACCTGAAATCCATCGATTTCACCCCGGCGAAGTAACGGCGTCCCTCGGCAAGCGTCGAGAAGGCTCCGGCCGGTGTCGCAAGCCGCCGGCCGCTCCGGCCGCCGCCGAGGCATGTATTCGGCCGCGGCGCGGGTGTATAATGGATGCCATGGGCTGACGCGACGGACATTTTCGCCTCGAGAGGGCAGGGGGGCGGCATCGTTTCGTCGGCGAATTGTATTGTGCGGCACTGAGCCTGGCGCGATGTGCTCCGTTGCGAGGAGGGCCGTGCGACAAGCTCGAGGGTGGGAACACCGGGGTGACAAGGGCGGGAGCCGCGGCCGCGCCGCCGAGGACGGCGTACGTGCGTCGATCTCGTTGCGCGCGGCGCGCCGGGCGTTTCTGGCCCCCGGTCAAGAAAGGAGCGTGGTCATGAAACGGGTGTCTTTGGTCTGCTGCGCCTTCGCGGGGGTCTTGTCCGCGGCGGTGGTTCAGGTCGATCTTTCGGCGGTGTTCGACCGCGATACGGTGCTTGCGCCCGGCGAACCGCTTGTGGGAACCAGCGGAGACTTCGACGGGCTGGACTCCAACCTTGGAGTCGGATACGCCCTTGTGGCCGAGGGATGGGACGGCCACCAGTACAATCCCGCGGCGAACGGTCCTCCCGAGGATGGCGTCATCGCGGACTATCAGCTCGGGCCGTTGGACGGCCTCAACGCCATCAACATCTCGACGGACAACATCGGCACCCCGATCGATATCCCCGTTCCGGCGGGCAGGTACGGCCAGGTCCGCTTTCTCGTGTCCGCCGGCGACGGCGACTGCAACATTCCGATCACGTTCCACTATGCCACCGGTCGCCCGGTCGACGCGCTCCTCATGGCCGATGACTGGTTCGATGACTTTCCGAGTCAGGGCGCCGGCGGCACGCTGCGTCCCCAGCTTGCCACGGTCGCCAACGGCTGGGACCGGTTCTGGTTCCCGTCCACTTTCGAGGATTCGAACGACCCCGGGCTCTTCGCCCACACGATGGAACTCGACCCCACGCGCGACTTGCAGTCGATCGAGCTTAGGCCGGGGGATCCCGGCACGTGGTTTGAGCGGCCGAACCAAGCCTCGCCGACGGCGATGAACATCTTCGCGATCAACCTGGACAAGGCTCGCAACACGGTGCCCGAGGCGGTGGTGACCTCGGATCCGTCCGATCCGGACGAGCTCGTCGTGGGCGTGGGGCTGCTGGAAGTGACCCTGACGTGCACGGCCACGGACGCCGACCATGGCCCCATGCCCCTGAGTTACTCCTGGGCCTTGACCAGCGCCCCCGAAGGGGCGGTCGTCGTGTTCGTGCCGGCTCTCCCCGTGACGGAGCCCGAGGTGGTCGTTCTGCTCGATATTGTGGGCACGTACGTTTTCACCTGCCGCGTCAGCGATGGAGCCGACACCGTCGAGGCGCGGATCACGCTGACGACGCGGTGTCCGAACCTTCCTCCGGAGATCAGCCTGACGCTCAGCGCCACGGCCGTCCCCCCGCGCGGGCAGGTGACCGCCGATGCGTCGGCCACCGTCGATCCCGACGACGGGCCGTCGCCGATCGCTTTCTCTTGGGAGTACGTCACGGGGCCGCTCATCCGTGTCGACCTTTCGGATTACTTCAACGCCGATGGCGTTTTCGAGCCGGGCGGCAATTGCGCCGAGAGCGGCATCGATCAGGGCGGCATGGAGTTCCTCGTGGAAGGCTTCGACGGCGTCAACGAAGATCAGCCCCATGTCCAGGGGCTTCCCGCCGACGGGCTGATCGGACCGTACCAACTCGGCCCCTACGATGGCCTCAACATTATTCAGCTCCACAACGCGAGTCCCGAGGTCGTGATCGAGCTCGACACCCCGCTCGAGGGCACGAAGCTCGTCTATTTGGTGACGAACGGCAACGGGGATTCCGACATTTTCGTCGAAATCGGCTACGCGGACGGCTCGGTCTCCGATGGGATCATCTACTCCGATGACTGGTTTGATGACGCCGCGGACGGAACGCTGCGGGTGGAACACCTGACGCCGGTCATAAACGGGCTGGATCGCGCCACCTCGGCCTGTACCCTTGAGGACTCCAACGACCCGGCGATCTTCCGCGGAGCGATCGAACTCGAAGGCGCGCCGGTCAAGTCGATCACGCTGCGTCCCACGGATGCGCTCAGCCGATTCGATTCGGCGGTCACGCGCTTCAACCTGTTCGGTTTCTGGCTCGAGAGCGGAGGCGTCGCCATCGAAGCGGCGCACGCGGCGAGGACGAAGATCACCTTCGGCGCCGAGCGGGGCGAGTACCTCTTCCGGCTCACCGTCGATGACGGCGATCTGTGCACGGGTCCCCAGACGAAGGAGTTCACGATCACCGTGGAAGGCGGCACGGCCGAGCTCTTCAAGCGCGGCGACGTGAACGTCGACGGCAAGCTCGACATTGCCGACGCGGTGGCGCTCCTCGGGCATCTTTTCTCCGGCAAGCCCATGCCCCTGTGTCCGGATGCGGCGGATGCCAACGATGACGGCAAGCTCGACATCGCCGATTCGATCCGAATCCTGGCGCATCTCTTCGCCTCGTCGGGGCCGCTTCCCCCGCCCTTCGCGGCGTGCGGGGAGGATCCGTCATCCGACCCATTGCCGCCCTGTGTTTACCCGCCGTGTGGAGGATAGGCCGATTAGCGTGAAATCGAGGACTTGAGATTGCATGTAATGCGTATCCTCGCGTTCTTGCTCGCGACGGCGTGCGGCGCGGTGTTCGCCGCCGCGCCGCGCGTCGTCATCAACGAGATCATGTACCACCCGACGGACGCGGAGGGCGCGGCGGAGTTCATCGAGCTCTTCAACGCCGAGAACCGCGCGGCGGACCTCTCGGGCTGGCGGTTCACGCGGGGCATCGAGTACGTGTTCGCCGAGGGGACGATCCTCGAGGCGCAGGGATATCTCGTCCTTTGCCGGGATGCCGCCGCGTTTGCCGCCGCCTACGGCGCGGGGATTCCCCCGGCGGGCGTTTACGCCAGAGGGCTCAGCAATTCCGGCGAGAGGATCACGCTGGTGGACGCGGGCGGCGCGGCGGTTCAGGACATCGACTACCTGGACGAGCCGCCGTGGCCGCCCGAGGCCGACGGCGGCGGCGCAAGCCTGGAGTTGATCGCCGCCGATCTCGACACGGACGATCCCTATAGCTGGCGGGCGAGCGTGGGAGGACCGACGCCCGGGCGGCAAAACTCGGTGGCGGGCCTCAAGCGTCCCGTGAGCATGGCCGGTGCGCGCCACTTTCCCGAGCAGCCGGCGCCGAGGGAGACGGTCGAAGTGCAGGTGCGCGTCAACCACATTGCTCCCCTCCGCGGGGTGACGCTCAATTACGAATTCCTCGGGCGGAACGACAATGCCGCCGTGACGGGTCAGGTTGCCATGCGCGACGACGGCGTCGCCCCCGACGCGGTCGCCGGCGACGATATTTGGACCTGCCGGCTCAGCGGCCGCCAGGCGATGACGCTGGTCAGGTATTTCTTCACCGCCGAGGATGTGGAAAGCCGGGCGGCGCGGTTTCCCGAGGCCGAGGCGGCGACGCCCAACCGCGCCTATTTCGTGGCCGAGCCGATCTCCTCGTCCCTCGGCGTCTGGTGGCTCGTGATGACGCCGCAGGCCTATACCGCCCTCCAGTCCCACGTTTTCACCGACGATCTTGAACCGGCGGCCTTCGTCTCGGACACCGGCAAGGTGTACGACCGCATCGGGGTGCGCTACCGCGGCGCGCGCGCGCGCTACGCGAACAAGAAATCGTGGAAGCTCGTCTTCAACGGCGACCGGCTCTTCCGAGGCCGCAAGCGCCTCAACCTGAACGCGGAGGTGTTCGATCCCGCGCTGATCCGCGAGAAGCTCGCTTACGAGATGTTCGAGGATCTGGGCGCGCTGTGGCTGGAGACCGAGCTGGTCCGCGTCCAGTTCACCCGGGACACCGGCGCGCTTAGCCCGTTTCTCGGGCTCTTCACGGCGGTGGAGCATGCCGGGTCGCGCTGGGTCCGGAGAATGGGCCGCGACGATGCCGCCGTCTACAAGTCCTTCAGCCGGAGCAACCAAGGCGACGAACGTTACGCGTCCTCCGCCGCGGCGTACCTCGAGCACTACGACAAGGAGACTCGCAAGGACGAGCCGTGGGATGACTTCATCGGCATGACCAGGGATGTGAACGCGCTCTTCCGGGCCCCCGAGGCCGCGATCCAGGCCTACTTCGAGGAGCGGGTGAACCTGGAGACTTTCTACGGGTACATGACGGCCAACGCCTGCATGCAGAACTGGGATCAGTTCAACAAGAACCACTACATGCTGCTCGACGTCGAAGGCTCGGGGCTTTGGGAGATGGCGCCGTGGGATGTGGACCGGGTTCTCGGCGACCACTGGGACGGCAGCTTTACGTACTATACGCTGAGCCCCTATCTGGGCCGGCAGGCCGATCCCGGCATCACCGGCTGGAACCGGGTCATGGATCGATTCCTGGCCGTGACCGCTTTCCGCGAGGAGTACATGCGCCGCCTCAAAAGCGCGCTCCAGACCAGGTTTCTAGAGGCGCGCTGGTGGCCCCGCATCGATGAACTCGCCGCGCTCGCGGAGGCGACCGCGGACCTGGACAACCAGAAATGGGGCGGCAACTGGCGCAACGCCATCGTTGACGTGAAGAGCTTCATCACGAATCGCCGGATGTGGCTGCTTCAGACCTACTTCCCGGGCGTGCCGCCGGCGGCGCCCGCAAACCTGACCCCCGCGGACGGGACCGTCGTCCCGCAGCTTCCCTTCACTCTCCGCGCCTCGCCCTTCGCGCACGAAGAGCCTGATGTGCTGCACGCGTCAAGCCATTGGCAGATCGTGCGCGACGGCGACCCGTGGGAGCGCGCCGTCGTCGACGTCGTGTCGGCGACGGCGCTCGAGAGCCTCGTCGTCTCGCAGTCGACCTTCGAGGCCCCGGCGGTGTACCGCTGGCGCGTGGCCTACAGCGGCACCAATGCGGGTGTCTCCGGCTGGTCGGCGCCGACGGCCTTCACGCTGGCCGACCTGGGCTACATCGCCGCTCCGGTGGATCTTGGGCCGTATTTCACCCACGATGTGGTGGTCAATGCCGGCGACCGCTCCAACAGCCCCTTCGATGCCGGCGACTGCTCCCTGATCGAGGATGGGTACCAGGACGGCGTGGGGTTGCCGCCCGACGGACAGGTGGGCGGGTTCCTCCTGGGCGACTACAACGACCTCAACTCGATTCAGTTGGGCATGCATTCCCCTCCCGTGTCCATCGAACTGCCGCCCGGCCGCTACCTGGGGCTCGACTTCCTGGCGGGCTGCGGCAACGGCGATGCCGACATCCACCTCGACGTGCGCTACGAGGACGGCGGCGTGGAAGCGGCGATCCTTCGTTCGGATGATTGGTACAACGACCGCCCGGCGGATGGCGTGGGCGGCGCGCTGCGCGACGGCTTGACGGCGGCGATCGACGACATGGACCGCGTCTGCGGCGACAACATGCAGTACTCGCGCGATCCGGGGCTTTTCATTTGGCACGTGGAGCTCGACCCGCGGCGGACGGCGGTGCGGCTCGAGCTCGATCCCGGCGGAGCGCGGAGCTGGTACTCGGCGAACAACACGCTCTGCAACGTGATGGCCCTCACCACGGCGGCGCTGAGCGCGACCGGCTTCGTGCGCGGCGATGCCAACGAGGACGGGCGCGTCGACCTCTCGGATGCCGTGGCGATTCTCGCTTATCTCTTCCGCGGCGCGGCGTCGCCGCCCTGCGTCGACCGCTTGGACGTGAACGACAGCGGCAAGATCGATGTGGCCGACTCGGTCTACCTGCTGGGCTATCTCTTTACGGGGGGGCCGCCCCCGCCGCCGCCCTTCCCCGACGCGGGGCCTGATCCGACGCCCGACGACCTTGAGTGCCTGCCCTAGGGCTCTGATTCCCGCGGGGCCGCTCGAGAACGCCGCGGCGCTCTATCCGCCGGCGGCCGCCAACGGAACCGCCGGCGGATAGAGCGCGATCGCCCCGACCGGAACCGCCGCTCAGTCGATCTTCAACGCGTCCCTTCCCGGCAGGGGCGGGAACTTCTTGTGGGGCTCGGTCTGGTACCAGAAGGCGACCGAGGAAATGTCGTCTTCCAGCGGCAGGTAGCGGCCGCCTGACTGCCAGCCGAGGGCCTGGATCGTCACCTTGAGGTCCTGCTTGAACCTGATGGGATCGAGAACGTGCCAGCGGTACAGGCCGAAGCGCTGCCCGACCTCGTAGATCTTGTCGGGCGGCAGAACCTGCGGGAGGCCGGCGTAGGGCGTCGAGAATTGCTGGTAGCGCTTGGTCTCCCGGTTCTCGAAGTTGTACGACCCGCAGAAATAGTCTTCGGTGCCCGTCCCGCAGATCGTGGGGAACTCCTTGTCGCCGTCCATGAAGAACTTGATTTCACCCTCGCCCCACCAACCCGGGCTGTGGACCTCCCAGGCCATGTAGGTGCCCACGTACTGGCCCTTGCCCTCGATGCCGTCGACGATGGTGTAGGTGCCTTTCTGCGCCAGGGGATCCTCGCGGCGGAACTGGGCGTGCAGATAGGCGGCGTCTTGTGGAATTTCGGTCAGGACGTAGTTGATCTGGTAGTACAGGACCATGTCCTTGGCGTCGATGTTCTCCATGGTGATGCGCGCCTTCTTCCTGAAGGGCATCTGCCAGTAGCAGTTGAAGGCGCTCCCGGGGTTGACGCACACCGCCAGGGAGTTGATCTGGCAGTACTTGCCCCAGCCGCAGGCGAAGAAATCGCCCACCGGGCATTCGATGGAGGGGTCGGGCTCGTCATCCCAAAAGAAGCGGACGATCGAGGCGCGCCAGTTGCCCGTGGGCGTCATCCAGATCTGCTGGATGCAGCCCGGCCCCGCGATCTCGGCCAGCGTGAAGGTCGTTCCCGCCTTGATGACCACGGAGGGGGAGACTTTCCAGGTTCGGCCGAGTTCGCGGGCGGCGTTCTGGCCCGTGCCCTCGACGGCCATGCCGGCCATGCCCTTCTCGCCGGTGAAGTTCTCCGGGCAGATCGAGCGCGTCTCGGCCTTCGAGGTGCGGTACAGGTTGCCCATGCCCAGATCGAGCCCGGCAAAGGAAGCTTCGCGCCCGGCAGGGCACACCGCCGCACAGCCCGCGAGCGCGACCGCGCAGCCCAGCATCAGAAAACGCGCCAACGCCATGACGATTCCTCCCGCGCAAAAAAGTTGATGGCTTGCCGAAACCGCCCCGCGCGGTTTGGCGAAGGAGATGCTACGGCCCGCGGCTTTCGGGAGCAAGGGGGCGCCGCGGCCTCCCGCGCGGCGCCCCCTCCCCCGCTTTCGGCGCGCGGATCCTCACGCCTTCGGCGCGTACCGCATCTCCTTGACGTCGATGACGCCGGACTTGACCCGCAGGAAGGGCTTGCCGTCCTTGACGCCGACGGTGCCGTAGCCCGTGGCGCAGGCGAAGAACGAGTGGAAGTCGCCCTTGATCGAGGGCGCCAGATAGAAGATTTTATCCACCGCATCGTAGCGCGCGCCCGTCAGGCCTTGGAGAAGGCCGTAGGACGCCAGCGCGCGCGCGTACCAGTGCCCGCACTCGTACTCGTTGAAGGGGTTGCGGACGCGGCCGTCGTACCGGTCGCGGCAGACCCGGACGATGTCCAGGCCCTTCTCGACGGCGCCCATGAGCATCAAGTGCGACGCCACTTGGTACTCGATGCCGGTCCAGACCTCGTCGCTGTAGACGAAGGGCAGGGAGAGCTTTCCGCCCTTGGGCCAGGTGCAAAGCAGCAGCCCCCCTTCGCCGCCGCAGGCGAACGACGGCCGCTGCGGGTTGGCGTGGGCCGCGAGGTCGCGCTTCAGGTTGTGCCTGTGGACCGCGTCCAGGTGCGCCGCGACCTTGCCGGCGTCGAGGAAGGCATCGATGCCGCACATGGCGGCGATCCACGCCCCCAGGACGCCGTCCGAAAGACAGCCCGCCCCGTACTGATACTTGGGCCCCTCCTTCTTGAGCAGCTCCAGAGCCTCGGGCGAGTAGCCGGCGTGGAACATGGGCACGTCGAGCGGGCTCCCGGCCCGGAGGTTCTCCCATTCGATCTTTTGGATGAAGTACTCGCCGTTGAAGAGCTCGGACTCCATGTACGCCGCGCCCTTCCGGAGGAGCGAAGCATAGCGGGACACATCGTCTCCGAGGGCCGTGCCCATGGCGACGGCGGCCTTGAGCGCGCCGAGGTAGAAGCTCGTGCACATCCCGTCCGGCCCCCAGAACTCGATGTCGTAGGTGTTGTGGTGAGGCTCCCTGAGGAAGCCGAGTTCGTCGGGATCCCACGTTCGTTGGCAATAGTCCAGGCTCGCCTTGACCTTGGGCCACAGGCGCGCGAGCCAGGCGCTGTCGCCGCTCACGCGCCATTCGCGGTGGACCTTCATGATGCCGCCGAGCTGCCCGTCGGCCGCGGCGTGGAAATCGTGCACGGTCGGCCTGATGGGGAGCGAGGTCCGGAATACCTGATGACCCTCCGCGTTTTGGGAGACCTCGAACTCGGTCTCCCGCAGGGTGCGCTCGAGCGCCGGGAAAAGGTGCGGAAGCGCCTGGGCGTAGTTCCACACGTGGGTGCAGGATCCGTAGCAGCAGCCCCGGCTGTCCGAGCAGCCCTCGAAGCACCACAGCCGGCCGTCGGCCTGGCGGAGCACCGTCGGGGACTTGAGGATCGTGAGGTTGGCGGCAACGGCTTCGATGACCTCGGGCGGCAGGCTCGAGTCGTAAAACGTGTCGCTGAACGCCCGGCTCTTCCGGCGCAGTTCGCGGTAGTTCGCGCGCCAGTAGTCGGCGACGGCGTCGACGTTCGCGAACTTGCCGGCGTACCAAGGCACGTGCGTGGTTTTCGGCGCGTCTTCAGCGGTCTCCGGGTCCTTGCCGAGCCTGAGGCCGCTTGCGCCCGTGTACCACGCGAGCCTGACCTCGATCGTCTTGGTCTTGTGGGCTCCGAGGGTGAAGGGCACGAAGATCGTCGCTCCCGGCGCGCCCCGATCGATGGGCGCGCGCTCGTAGCACGCGCCGGCGGCGATATCGTTCCACGCCATCGTGAGCGGGTCCCACCACCCGCCGCGGAACCAGACGCAGTTGACCTTGGCCTGGTCGTCGGAGACGGTGAAGCTGAACTCGGTCTTGTCGGCGGGTTTGTCGGCGGAGCCTTCCTCCCAGAGCACGAACCCGCCGGGCACGGCGCGGATGCCGTGGCTGTCCTTGCCGGCGGCGATGAAGTTGCGCGCGTTGAAGGAGAAGACGCATTCCGCATCAGCGCCGCCGTTGTTGGTGAAGCGGTACTCCAGGGCCGCCGCGGGGAGGCTCGAGTTGTCGGCATCGCCCGGAATGAACGGGCTCCAGCCCTCGATCTGGACGCCCACGGGAAGCGCCCGGTCGGCGAACTTGATGCGCCCGAAGGGAAAGCGGGCCGTGAAGGACGGATTGGCGAGGCGCGGCAGGCCGTAGCTCTTCCCCGCGGCGCCGTTGCCGGTCCCCGGATTGCCGAAGATTTTCCACGCGGGCACGGGGCCCTCCAGGATCCGTGCCACGGGAGATGCGCCCTTGACGGCTAGGGCCGCGAAAACGCAAGGCTCGTTGAAAACTTCGGGCGCGTGACGGACGGAGAGGTGCGACAGGGCGCCCGTTCCCTCCAGACAGACCATGCCGGCGCCGATGCCCCCCAAGGGGAAGGCGACGCGAGTGAGGCGGTCGCCCGCGTACGAACCGTTGTACTTGCGCGTGAAGCGTGCGGGACGCGCCGACGCGGCGGCGGCCAGGTCGGCGGCGCCGAAGAGCACGGCGAGGGCCAGCGCGGCCAGGCGGATAGGACGGGCATGGACGAACATGAGTACCTCCTTGGATCCACGGACTCAACCGGAAGCCGGCGTCTCTCGCCGGCCTGATCCTTTATCGTAAGCCGGGACGGCCGGCCGCGTCCATTACGGCGTTGACGGGGCGCGTATGTAGACATTTTCACCCATTCGGCCTTCGGTCGACGGGCGCGACCGGGGAGAATATTTCTTGAGGCCCCGCCGGAATGTGCTATCATTCCGCGCAAAGCCGCGGCGGAGGATGCCGCGCTTAGGTCGGAACGAGTTCCGTTTATGTCCCTCAGAGGGTTGCTTTGCTCCCAGGGCGAGTGGATGTTCAAGCAGCGGAGTTGGCTTCCGCTCCTGCTTGTACCCTTTGCCGCGTTGGCGTTCACGCAGTACTCCTACCTGGGCGGCAGCCGCGTGCTCGATGGCCTCTGGTCCCTCGGCTGCGTGCTCGTGTGCCTGGCCGGGCTGGCGATTCGCGCGGCCACGACGGGCACGACGCCGCGGCGCACCTCGGGGCGCAACACGAAGGGGCAAGTCGCCGACGAGCTCAACACCACCGGCATGTATTCGATCGTCAGGAACCCGCTCTACCTCGGGAACTTCCTCATGGGGCTCGGGCCGGCGCTCTTTTTCCACTCGTGGTGGCTGCCCACGTTGTACACCGTCGTCTTCTGGGCGTATTACGGGTGCATCGTTTTGGCCGAGGAGAAGTTCCTGCGCGAGAAGTTCGGCGCCGCCTACATCGAGTATACGAAAAAGACGCCGGCGTTTCTGCCGCGCCTGCGGGGCTGGCGTCCGCCCGCCCTGCCCTTTTCCTTCAGAACGGTCCTGAAGCGCGAGTATCAGACCGCCTTCGGCGCGGCGATGATTTTTTGCTGCTTGGACGTGGCGGGGGACAGCGTCCAGGCGCGCGCGCTCGTCATCGACGTGCCCTGCATCGCGGCGCTCTGCGCCAGCGTCATGGCCTACGGGGTGTTGCGGTTCCTGCGGAAGAATACGCGGGTTCTGCACGTCGCGGGGCGCTGAGCGGCCGCCGGCCGGAACTTCCGCGGAGACGCCGACAAGAAAAAGGACCGCGCGGACTCCGCCTCCCGCGCGGCGATGCCGGCGGCGTCGCGGCGGCCCGTGCGGTCCGGGGCCGGCTTTCCCTCGGGGCGTTGCGAAGACCGAGGGTCGGCCGGGTCAACGCGTCGAGAACTTGTGCACGGTGACGTGCGTGTACCGCTCGCCCGGCCTCAGGATGACCGAGGGGAAAGCGGGCTTGTTGGGCGCGTCCGGGAAATGCTGCGTTTCCAGGCAGAAGCCGTAGTGTTTCTGGTAGCGCTTCCCGCCCTTCCCGACAACGGAGCCGTTCAGGAAGTTCCCGGAGTAGAACTGGATGCCGGGCTCGGTCGTCGAGATCTCCATGACGCGGCCGCTCGTCGGCTCGTAGACGCGCGCCGCCAGGCTGAGCTTCCCGCCGCCGCTCGTCAGGACGTAGTTGTGGTCGTAACCGCCCGGCACCTGGTCGATGCGGGCGCCGATCGCCGTCGCCGTCGTGAAATCCATGGGCGTGCCCTTGACGGGCGCCAGTTCGCCCGTCGGGATCAGGCCCGCGTCGACGGGCGTGTAGCGGTCCGCGGCCAGCATGAGCTCGTGCCCCAGGACGTCGCCGGCGCCCTGGCCCGCCAAGTTGAAGTAGCTGTGGTGGGTGAGGTTGATGGGCGTCGCCTTGTCGGTGGTGGCGCCGTAGGAGATCGACAACTCTCCCGCATCGGTGAGCATGTACGTCACGGTGCAGGCCAGGTTGCCGGGGTAGCCTTCCTCGCCGTCCTTGCTCAGGTACGAAAACTCCACTCCGCGCGCGCCGGGCGTGGTCACGGGCTTGGCCTTCCACACGACTTTATTGAAGCCCTTGACGCCGCCGTGGAGGTGATTCTCGCCATCGTTGGCCGCCAGGACGTACTCCTTGCCGTCGAGGGTGAACTTGGCCTTCGCGATGCGGTTGCCGCAGCGGCCCACCGTGGCGCCGAAATAGGACGAGTCCTTGACCCAGCCCTCCAGCGTGTCGTAGCCGAGGGTGATGTCCGCCGCGGCGCCTTTCCTGTCGGGCACCTCCAGCGCCACGAGGATGGCGCCGAAGTCGGTGAGCACCGCCTTGACGCCTTGCGCGTTCACGAGGGTGTACAACGAGCACTTGGTTCCATCGGGAGCCGTTCCGTAGGGCGAGATCTTGACGGCCATTGCATCGCCTCCGGGTGTGCAGGAAGTGAGGAGAACCAACAACGCCGCCGCGGCCAGCGGCGGGAAAACGCCGAGTCCTCTCGATGCCATCGCAAACTCCTTTGCTGCGGGTTGAGCGGGCCCGCGCCGGGCGGCGCCCTTCGCGGACGACATGATACGCGCTCCGGCGTCCGGGGACAAGAGGGTGCGGCATTCAGCGCCGGCGTTTCCCGAGCTCCTGGACGAACGCGGCCATCCGGCGCGTGGCTTCCTTGATCGCCTCGATGTCCGTGGCGTAGGAGCAGCGCAGGAAGCCCTCGCCCGAGGGGCCGAAGGCGCTTCCGGGGATGCAGGCCACGTTCTGCTCATCGAGCAGCCGCAGCGCGAAATCCTTCGAGCTCAGGCCGCGGCCGCCGATGTAGGGAAAGACGTAGAACGCGCCGTTCGGCGTCGGGCACGGGAGGTTCATGGCGTTGAGCTCGGCGCAGATGAAATTGCGGCGCTGCGCATACGAGGCGCGCATCGCTTCGGTGTCGGAGGGGCTCTTCAAGGCTTCGATGGCGGCCTTCTGGCTCAGGATCGGCGCGCACATCATGGTGTACTGGTGGATCTTCATCATGGCTTCGCTCAGGTCGGGCGGCGCGCAGGCGTACCCCAGCCTGAAGCCGGTCATGGCCCAGCCCTTGGAGAAGCCATGGAGGAAGATCGTCCGCTCCTTCATGCCGGGCTCCGCGGCGATGCTCGCGCGCTCGCCCGCATAGGTGAGCTCGGAGTAGATTTCGTCGGTGATGAGGAGCAGGTCGCGTTCCTTGACGAACGCGGCGATCTCGCGCGCATCGGCGGCCGTGAGCGTCGCGCCGGTCGGGTTGGTCGGGAAGTTGACGAGGAGCGCCTTGGTCCGCGGCGTGGCGTGCTTCCTGAGCAGGGCGCCCGTGAGTCTGAAGCCGTTCTCGGGCGATGTCGGCACGGCCCGGGGCACGCCGTGCGCCATGACGATCTCCGGGGCGTAGCTGACGAAGCACGGTTCGTGGTACAGGATCTCGTCGCCGGGCTCGATCACGGCCCTGAGGGCGAGGTCCAGCGCCTCGCTGACGCCCACGGTGACGAGGATCTCGGTCTCGGGGTCGTAGCGGACGCCGAAGGCGCGGCCGATATAGTCGGCGATGGCGCGCCTGAGGCCCGGCAGTCCGCGGTTCGAGGTGTACGTCGTGGCGCCGCGGTCCAGGGCGTAGATCGAGGACTCTCGAATCCTCCAGGGCGTGACGAAGTCCGGTTCGCCGATGCCGAGGCTGATGACGCCGGCGCGGGCGCTCACGATATCGAAGAAATCCCGGATTCCGGAACGGGGGAGGCCCCGAATGTGCCTCGCGACGCGATCAGGAGACCTGGAGCCGCTCATCCTTGTGGTCCGCATGCATGAGGACGCCCTGGTCCTTGTAGACCTTGAGCATGAAATGCGTCGAGGTGGAGAGGACGCCCTCGATGGTCGCGAGTTTCTCGCTGACGAAGAGCGCCACGTCCTTCAGGTTCTCGCCCTTGACGAAGGCGAGCAGGTCGTAGGAGCCCGACATCAGGAACAGCGAGTCGACCTCGGGGAACTTGCTGATCCGGGTGGCGATGCGGTCGAAGCCCCCCTCCCGCTCGGGCGTGATCTTGACCTCGATCACGGCGCGGACGCGGTCCAGGTCCAGGTCGTCCTCGTTGACGATGGCCTGGTAGCCGCGGATGATGCCCTTCTTCTCGTAGGCGGCGATGCGGTCCTTGACCTCCTTCTCCGAGATGCCGAGCATCTTGGCGAGATTTTTCGGCGACTCGAGCGCGTTCTTGCGGAGCAGCTTCAAGAGTTCATCCATGGCCGTTCTCCCGGGTAGGGGACCGAAGGCTATCGTTTGTACCGGTTCCGGAACCGGGGCGCAACAGGGCGCGCGGACCGGGCCGGGTGCGCGTCCGCCCGCCCGGCTTTCACCACCGTTCAGCGCGGCGCACCGCCGCGGACCCCGGTGGGGCTGGTTTCGGCCGCGCTCGTCGCCCGCGGAAAATCCCGCCGCGGCCGTTGACGCCGGGCGCTTCAAGCGCCGAACGGCCCGGAGTTCCGCGGCGCCTGACCGGCCGAACGTTGCGCTCCTGTGGCGCGGCCCCGATCAAGCCGGCGGGTTTTCCGCCGGGCGGCGCTCGGCGCGCCACGCCGTCAGGTGGGCGCGGAAGATCGCGCCGTATTCGGCGTTCTTGCGCTCGCCGATGCCGTGGATGGCCAGGAAGTCCTCGGGCGTCTCCGGCTTGAGGCGCGCCAGCTCGCGCAGAGTCGCGTCCCCGAAGACCATGTAAGGCGGGATGTCGCGCGCCTTGGCGAGGGAAAGGCGCAGGGCGCGCAGCGACTCGAAGAGCTCGCGGTCGACTCCGTCCCAGGAGCGCAGCGCGGCCGCGGCGCGTTTCGCCTTCGGGGCCGCGGCGGCGGGCGGCGCGATGAGCCGCGGCGCCGCCTGGCCGCGGATCACGCGCCAGCCCAGGGGCGTGACCTTGAGCGTGCCCCATTCCTCGTCCTTCTCCAGACAGCCCTGAGAGACGAGCTGGTCGATCCAGAGCCGCACCTGTTTCTCCTCATGCTCCTTGAGAAGCCCGTGCGTGCTGAGGCGGTCATGGCCGTTGGCGGCGATCTTCGCTTCGCGCGCCCCCGTGAGCACCGCGGCGGTGTACTGGGCGCCGAAACGTTCCTGCAAGCGGACGACGCAGCAGAGGATCTTCTGCCCCGTGACCAGGGCGTCCTCCATGAGGACGATCTCGCCCAGGCACGCATCGCAGGCGCCGCAGTCGTCGCCCGCGAGCGTCTGGCCGAAGTACTCCGAGAGCAGCCGGTGGCGGCACGCGACGCCCGTCGCGTAGGCGTACATGTCGGCGAGCTTGCGGCGCTGCGTCCGGGCGGACTCGCCGTCACCGTCGCCCAGGATCAGGAGCCAGGTGGCGTAGTCGCCGCCGCCGTAGAACACGGTGCACTCGGCCTCCAGGCCGTCGCGGCCGGCGCGGCCGCTCTCCTGCTGGTAGCATTCCAGCGACTTGGGAAGCCCCGTGTGAATCACGAACCGCACGTCCGGCTTGTCGATGCCCATGCCGAAGGCCACGGTCGCGACGATGATGTCGATCTCGTCGTTGCTGAAGGCGTCCTGGTTGCGGTGGCGGACGTCGTCGTCCAGGCCGGCATGATAGGGCCGGACGCGAAAGCCGCGCTTGGCGAGCGCCGCGCAGACGGACTCGACCTCCTTGCGGGTGATGCAGTAAACGATGCCGGACCGGCCGCGGTGTCGCGCGAGCGCCTCCTCCAGTTGCGCGAACCGCGCCGCGCCGCGTTCCCGCGGGCGCACGCGGTACAAGAGATTGGGCCGATCGAAGGTGCCCACCAGGACGGACGGATCCCTCAGGGCGAGCTCGGACACAATGTCGTCCCTGACGCGCGGCGTGGCCGTGGCGGTGTAGGCGTGGACCCCCGCGCGCGGGAAGCGCTCCTTGAGCAGGCGCAGGGCCCGGTATTCCGGGCGGAAGTCGTGGCCCCAGTGGCTGATGCAATGCGCCTCGTCGATGGCGAAGAAGGCCACGCGCGCCGCGGCGAGGAACTCGAGGAAGCTCGGCATGACGAGCCGCTCGGGCGCGGCGTAGAGGAGCTTGAGTTCTCCGCGGCGCGCCCGCGCGACGACCTCGTGATGTTCTTCCGGAGCCTGGGCGCTGTGGAGGCAGCCGGCCGGGACGCCGTTCGCGGCCAGGGCGTCGACCTGATCCTTCATGAGCGAAATCAGGGGCGAGACGACGACGGCCGTGCCGTCCATGAGGAGCGCCGGCGCTTGGAAGCAGAGCGACTTGCCGCCGCCCGTCGGGAGGACGACGAGGGAGTCGCGGCCCGCGAGAACGCTCGCCATGGCCTCGCGCTGGAGCGGCAGGAAATCCTCGTAGCCCCAGTAGCGCGCGAGGACTTCGCGCAGGGGGGCCTCCGGCGCGGCGCTCCGGCGGGCGGCGGCGTTGTCGCACGCAACCTCATTTCTCATGGCAGACGATCAGCAAGCTCCATGCCGGCGTACGGCCCGCTATTGTGGAGACTCGATCCCGGTCTTGCAAGCCGGCGCCCCGGCGGGCGGCGCGGCCGGGCCGGATTGACTTTTAAGCCCCGCAACGCTACGTTTGCGTAACACGCCTCCCGGACGCCCTCGGGGAGGCGGGGTCCCCGTTGCTTCGGAAGGAGCCGCCCTTGGCACAGCAAGACAAGCACGCGATCAGCCCTCGCCGCGACGAGGATTACCCGGAGTGGTACCAGCAGGTGGTCGGCGCCGCCGAGCTCGCCGAGCCGAGCTCGGTGCGCGGCTGCATGGTCATCAAGCCGTGGGGCTACAGCTTGTGGGAGCGCATTCAGGCGGGCCTCGACGCGATGTTCAAGGCCACGGGGCATGTCAACGCCTACTTCCCCCTCTTCATTCCCCTGAGTTACCTGGAGAAGGAAGCCGAGCACGTCGAGGGTTTCGCCAAGGAATGCGCGGTCGTAACGCACCACCGCCTCGAGGCCGGCCCTGACGGCAAGCTCGTGCCCGCGGGCAAGCTCGATGAGCCGCTCATCGTCAGGCCGACGTCGGAGACCATCATCGGCGCCGCGTACGCCAAATGGGTCCAGAGCTACCGCGACCTGCCGATCCTCATCAACCAGTGGGCCAACGTCGTCAGGTGGGAGCTGCGCACGCGCCTCTTCCTGAGGACGGCGGAGTTTCTCTGGCAGGAGGGCCACACCGCCCACGAGACCAGCGACGAGGCCTGGGTCGAAACCCGCAAGATTCTGGACGTGTACAAGACCTTCGCCGAGGAGCACCTGGCCATGCCGGTCCTGGCCGGCGAAAAAACGCCGGGCCAGCGTTTCCCCGGCGCCGTCAGCACCCTCTGCATCGAGGCCATGATGCAGGACCGCAAGGCGCTCCAGGCCGGAACGAGCCACTTCCTGGGCCAGAACTTCGCCAAGGCGTCGGGCATCGTGTACCAGACGCGGGAGGGCGGCCGGGAGTTTGCCTGGACGACTTCCTGGGGCGTATCGACGCGCCTGATCGGCGGCCTGGTGATGGTGCACGGCGATGACGACGGCATGGTGGTGCCGCCCCGCGTGGCGCCGAGCCACGTGGTCCTGCTCCCCATCGTCCGCAAGGAGCAGGAGCGCGCTCCGATCATGAACTACTGCGAAAGCCTCGCCGCGGCGCTGCGGGCCCGGTCCTACCACGGCGCGCCCGTCGGCGTCGTCATCGACGGCCGCGACATGAATGCGGGCGAAAAGGGCTGGCAATGGATCAAGCGGGGCATCCCGCTTCGTGTGGAGGTCGGTCCCCGCGACATGGAGAAGGGGGCCGTATTCGCCGGCCGGCGCGACAAGGGGCCGCGCGAGAAAGCCAGTCAGTCCAGGGAGGCCTTCGTCGCCGGCATCGCGGCGACGCTGGACGAGATCCAGCAGAACTTGCGCGAGCGCGCCGCCGCGTTCCAAGCGGCCCACACCCGCGCCATCGACGCCTGGGACGATTTCGCCGCCTTCTTCACCCCCGCCAACGCCGAGAAGCCCGAGATTCACGGCGGTTTCGCCATGGCGCACTGGTGCGATGGCGCGGCGTGCGAGGGGAAGATCGCCGACCAGCTCACCGTCACGATCCGTTGCGTGCCCCTTGACCGCGGGCAGGGAGGGCCGGGAAAGTGCATCGTGTGCGGCAAGGCTAGCAGCGGGCGGGTGGTCTTCGCGAAGGCGTATTGAGGCGGTCGGGCTAGGGCCGTTCGCGGAAACCGCCGCGGGTCCCCGCGCTTCGCAGCTTTCTTCCGATACGGATGATTGTATATAATGTACCTACGCTCTGAAGGAGAGGAGGATCCATGGGTTTTGCATGCGCCAGTTTTCTGTGGGGGACCCTGTGTCTTCACGGCGGCGGGATGCCCCCTTTCGGCTTCGCGGGCCTGGAAATCTTCAAGGTCGGCCAGCGCGCCGCCCAGTTTGAAATCTCCGAGCTCAACGACGACGCCCTCGCCGACCTGGTCTTCATCGACAACGCGAAAGGCTCGGTCGCGTTCCTGCTCCAGCGCGCCCCGGGCGAGGCCGCCCAGTCCGACGCGACGGAGATCAACGATGTGGCCTCCGACAGGCGTTTCCGCCGCGCCGACAACTTGACCGAGAAGCGAATTCACGCCCTGGCGCTCGCCGACATGGACGGCGATGGCAAGCCCGATATCGCCTTCCACGGCGAGCCCGAGGGCCTCGAAATCCACTGGGGTGGCAAGAAGTGGGACCAGGACCCCAAGATCTTTCCCGTGCATGACCCCCTGGCGAGCCCCCACTCGCTCAAGGCCGCCGATCTGGACGGCGACGGCCGCCCCGAACTCCTGCTCCTCACCAAGCGGGGCTATCGGATCTTTTCTCAGGCGCAGGGGATCGCCGCCGAGCGGCTCGTTCCGCTGGAGGGCAAGACGCTCCAACAGGCGTTCCTGGCCGACCTGGACGGCGACGGCCGCATCGACCTCCTCTACACCGCCCCGGGCGAACAGCAGGTCAGGATCAGGCTGGGAGAAGGCGCGGACTTCGGCCCGGAGCATGCCTTCCGCATCGGCTCGTTGAGCTTCCTGACCACCGGCGATGTGTCCGATGCGCCCGGCGAGGAGATCCTGGCCGTGCAGCAGAACCCCCTCAGGGTGAGCGTATTCGGGCTGGCGAAGCGCAAGAGCACCGGCGCTCTCGGTCGCATTCTGGCCTACGCGCTCCCCGGCGGCGCCGAGAGCGAGATCAAGGCCCTCGCCGTGGGCGACATCGACGGCGACGGCCTTCCCGACCTTTGCGTGGCGCTGGCCGACGGCGCCGACATCGGCGTCTTCCGCGGCGGGCCGGGCGGCGCCTTCGGCGCGCTCCAGCGCTGGCCGACGCTCGCCGAGGTCGAGGCGCTGATCTTCGCGGATGTCGAAGGGAAGCCCGCGCTCATCGTCATGAGCGCGCAGGAGAAAAGCCTCGGCGTCATGCGGTGGGACGGGCAGCGGCTCGCCTTCCCGCGCATCATCGGGCTGCCCGAGGCCCCGACCTGCTGCGTCAAGGTGCGCGGCGCGGAGGGGCGGGAGCTGCTCGCCGTCGGCATGAGCGGCGGGTCGAAAAACCATGTGCTCGCCCTAGGCGCCATCGAGGGGGATGCCTTCAAGGAAGAAGCCCGGCTGACCTTCGGCGGCCGCGTGAAGGGCGCGCTCGCCGGCGACTTCAACGGTTGCGGCCGCGAGGAACTGCTCGTCTTCCCCGCCTTCGCCGCGCCCGAGATCGTCGTCTGGGACGAACAGGGCGCGCCGCGAAAGCTCGATCCCACCCAGAGCGGCTCCAAGAGCCTGCTGGAGAAGGCCGAGGCGATCCAGGTGAGCGCGGGCGCCCTCTCCGGCAGCCCCGGCGCGGAGCTGCTCTTCGTCCAGAAGAACTTCATCCGCGTCATGCGCCTCGATGCCGGCGGCAAACTCGCTGTCGTCGATCAATACGACGCCGTGAGCGGCGCCGCGCTCGCCCAGGCCGTGGTCGCCGACACCGACGGCGATGGCCGGGCGGAGATTCTCGCCTACGACGGCGCGAGCAAGAAGCTTTTCCTCTTCAAGAAGGACGCCGACGGCCTCATGAAGCCCGTCGAGAGCCGGGAGCTTCCGGGACTCGGCGCCCAGCGGCTTATCGCCGCCGACCTGAACGGCGACGGACGGCCGGAAATCGTGTGCGCGCGGCGCGGCGACGTGGCGATCCTCGTGAAATCCGACGAAGAACTCGCGCTCAGAAGCATCGCCTCGGCCGAGGTCAAGGAGCTGCGCCTGGCGCAGTTGGAGAGCGATGAACCCCGCGGCCGCGGTCAGGAAGGGCAGAACGTGTCGGTCCTGGAGGCGGGCGATCTGAACGGCGACGGCCGCAAAGACATCGCCTTCGTGACGACGAAGGACCTCAGGCTGCACGTTCTCGTTCTGGATGGCGACACGCTCAAGGAGGTCTTGGACTTCCCCCTGGTCGAGAAGAAGGCCGAGGGCTTCGGAAGGGCCGGGACCGTGCGACAGCTTCGCATCGGCGACGTGACGGGCGACGGGCTGGCGGATCTCATGGTGCTCCTCAACGATCGCCTGCTTCTCTATCCCCAGGACGCGCTACAGGGAGACATGTGACATGCGGCGGCTTCAAGCGGCGGCAATGGCGGCGGCAATGGCGGCGGCCCTCGGACTGCGGGCGGCGGAGAGCGGCGCGCCGGAGCGCGTCGAGGTCAAGCTTCGCGGCGGCTGCACGGTGGTCGCGGACATCATCAAGGAGAGCGCCGAAACGCTCTACCTGGACCTCGGGTTCACGGTGCTGGCCGTGCCGCGCAAGGAGGTGCTCCAGGCGAGCGTCGGCGAGGAAGCCGCCGCCGCGACGGTGCGCAAGGACATTTACTTCGTCGGCACTCTCGCCCCGGGGCCGATCAAGCGCAAGGCCGAGGAATTCGGTGAAGCGGTGGTGCGGGTGGGCACGCCGCAGGGCCAGGGCTCGGGTTTCATCATCGATCCTGAGGGCGGTTACGTCGTCACGAACCACCACGTCATTGCCGAGGAGCGCAAGATCCACGTCACCGTGTTCCGCCGCGACGGCCAGGAACTGGCGCGGGAGACCATCGGCGATGTGGAGATCGCGGCGCTCAACGAGACGTTGGACCTCGCGCTCCTCAGGCTGCCCGCGGACAAGCGCGCCGGCCTGAAGCACGTCTACCTCGGCGACAGCGCGCAAACGGCGGTCGGCGATGCCGTGTTCGCCATCGGGAGCCCCCTCGGCCTGGAGCGCTCGGTGAGCGAGGGCATCATCAGCATGCGGAACCGGCCGTTCGACGGTCTGGTCTACCTGCAGACCACGGCCGCGATCAATCCGGGCAACAGCGGGGGTCCGCTTTTCAACGAGCGCGGCGAGGTGATCGGCATCACCAACATGAAAGTCATGTACGGGGAGGGGCTCGGTTTCGCCATCCCCGTTGATTACTTGAAGGACTTCCTGCAGAATCGCGATGCCTTTGTGTTTGACAAGGACAACCCCAACACCGGGTGGCGCTACCTGCCGCCGCCCCCCAAGCCCAAGGCCGCCGCGCCGGCGCAAGCAAAGGAGGACGTGAAATGAAGCCGACCCTTCCCGCCCGAGCGGTTCTGGTCGTTGCCGTCCTGTCATTGGCGTTTCCGGCGGCGGCCGCCGACGCGGCGCCCAGCGTGCCGCTGGCCGCCATCGCCCCGCGGGGGACGCTGGCGCTCGTGGAGATGCCGGCCCTCAAGGTCCTGTGGGAGGAATTCCAGGCCTACACGGCGCCCGCCTTCGCCGATGACGACTTGCGGAAGGCTTGGGCGAAACTCTGGGAGGGGAAATGGGAACGCGACGCGCGCGAGATTTTCGGAATGCAGCCCCTCGATCTTCTGCTCGCCTATCCAACGCGGCTCGGCTGTATTCTCGGCGACCTGACGCCGGTTATCGAGGCTAAGATGGAGGACGAGACACCGTCTCCGAATGATCTTGAGATCGGGTTCTGCATCGAAGCGGGGAAGGGCAAGGAGGAGTTCGCCAAGGCGTTCGAGCAGTTCCTCGAGGCGGTCGTCAAGCACGCCGCCGGCAAGGGCCGTGAGTTCTCCCTGCGCCGCGAAAAATACCACGACGCGCCTTATTTCATCGCGACCGTCCCCCCCGACGCCGCAGACGCCGGGAAGAATGACGAGAGCGAACAGATAAACCTCTATGCGGGGTGGGCCGGCGCGTGGCTCGTCCTGACGCCGTCCAAGCGCATGCTGGAAAAGATATTCGATGTCCACGAGGGCGCGCCGGCGCTGAGAGCGTGCGATGGCTACCGCGCCGCCGAGGAGGCGCTGGGCTGGAAGAGCGGCGAGGTCGCCCTCTACGCCGATGTGCGTGGGTTCCTGGGCCTTCTCAAAAACCTGATGACCGCGAAGATGCCCAAGACAGGGGACCGGCCCACCGCGGAGGGTCGGACGGTCCTAGACATTCTGGATCTTTTCTTCGGCGAGATCACGACCGCGGCGTTCCGGCTCGGCTTCGCGGACAAGACGCTGGTTTCAGAGTATTTCGTCGGCTGCGATCGCGCCGCGGAGCCCGGCTTGCTGCATATCCTCGGCCGCAAGGAAGGCCTGAGCTTTCCGGGCTGGACGTGGAGCGGCGATGGAGCCGGGCAGGCCTGCCTCGCGGTGGATGCCAAGCACCTGCAGAAGCTTGTGCCCAAGCTGCTCTCGAAGATCTACGCCGTGCAGTTCGACCCATCGATGGCCGATGCCTGGCGCGGGCAGTTTTCGGCGTTCTTCATGGGCCTTGACCTGGAAAAGGATCTGCTGGGCACCATCGGCGAACGGTTGACCTTGATCACGGGCTCCAAGCAGACCGCCAAGGCGGGCGCGGAGGAGCGCGACGATGACGCCTTCGAGTTTGACGTCGGCGCGGGCCTTAACGATTTCCTGATCGCCCTCGAGCTCCAGAAGACCGAACCGTGGGAGACAATGCTCGGGCAGATGACCAGCACCATAACCGGCGGCACGATCAAGAAGTCCGAGTACATGGAGCGCACGTTCTTCGTCTTCGTCGATTCGCCTTCCAAGCAGCTCCTGGGCGGCGTCAGCGACGGCATGCTGCTCGTCGGCACGCGGGACATGATCGAGCAGGCCGTGCGGCGCTTCGGCAAGGACCTGCCCGGACTGAACGACAATGCGGGCCTGAAGGAGCTTGCGGCCGGCGCGCCCGGGCCGAACGCCTGGGTGGGATACCAGGCGCAAGGATCCCTCGGTGTCGAAGAGATCCGGGCTTTGGGCGGTCTCGTTGAAGAGAACTTCGCGAACGAGGTCCCGGACATCGAAGACGTCGTCGGGAAGGAACTGGCGGAGAGCGTTCTCGGCCTCGTGCGCGAGGTGCTCAAGGAGAAGCGCTGGTCGGATTTCGCGCCGCGCAGCTTCTCCACGGCCTCCTGGGAGGCCGGCGGGCTGCGTGTTCACACCATCGAGCGTGGGACCAAGCCGAAGGCGGCAGGCAGCTTCTGAGCCAGCCGGCGCGGCACATCGGACGGCAGGGGATTCGGCTATGCGCAAGGACAAGATTCTATCCGAGCTTCAAGAGTCGGCGTTTCGCAAGTTCGAGCTCCTCAGGGAAGGGCTCGTCGCCAACGATCGAGCGAAATACTATTTCGCCCTCCTGGGCCTCGCCCAGGCCCACGCCTTTGACCCGTCGGCGCCCGTGGACGGCCTGGAAAGCGAACGCCAGAAGGCCGGCATCGAGGATGCGTGGCTGGACGAAGTGGCGGCGCTCGCCGCGGCCGACGGCGACGACGTGGTGGTGCCGCGGGGCAAGGAGGTGCTCCAGCGCGCGGCGCAGGAAACGAAGATCATGGTGGAAGCCGTGAGCGCCTGCGGCGCGCCGGAGGCCGGGCAGTTCGGGCATCGGCTGCGGCTGATCGAGGAGGAAATCGCGCGCGCCAAGGAAGATCGACTCGGGGCCGCGCTCATCGGGCGTATGCTCTCCGGCGAGCGCGGGCGCGCCGATGGGCTGCACCTCCTCGTCATGGATGCGCACAAGGCCCTCAACCGCCTGGGCGTGGAGTTGGCCGAGGAGAAGATCGACGGCGCCGCGGTCTTCGGCATCGATCCGGAGGACCGGGAGCTGGTGGCGGCCTTCATGCGCGGCGTCAACCGCACCTCGCCGCTTCGCTTCGATCACCCGGGCCTGGACACCACGGCGACGCGGCTCAAGACGCAGCTTCTCATCCAGAACGACATCGGCGAGACGGATGCGCACGTTTTCCTGTGCGCCGTCCGGTCGGGCGCCGTCGAGGTCACGTACACCGACGTGCACGAGAAGCGGGCCGATTTCTTCCAGAAGTCCCTGGCGCCCCTTTCGCCGCGCTGGCAGGCCCGGTCGATCAAGCAGGCCAAGGACCTGCCCGAGTCGTCGGACTACTACCTCGTGCGGGGGACGATCCCGTGGAGCGACCGCGGGGAGCTTTGCCACGCCCTGACCGAGATCGGGGCCAAGCTTGCCTTCCTCATCGACTGGAACAAGGCGCGCAAGGCTCTGCGCACCTTCATCAAGGGCGGCGACGCGGTCAGGATGCTGGCCTGGTCCACGCAGGAGGAGATCGGCCACATGGCCTTCCTCAAGCTCGGCGGGCGGGATCTCATCTACGAGGTGCTCGAGCTCCTGGAGCCGGGGATGATCAGGCCGGGCGAGCCGCTCAAGTCCGTCCTGGGCGACGAGGCCACTCTCGCCTTCCTGCGCGACACCCTCAAGATCGCGTCGCTCGGGCTGCGCGGCAACGAATCGGAGCTTCTCGTCCGCGACCGGGTCAAGGCCGCCTTCGTGCGCTACTTCCAGACGCTCGCGCGCGGTCCGCTCATGAACTGCCGCGACTTGCTGGGGCTGGTGGTGGAGGGCGCGCTCACGGTGCGCGACATGCTCCGGGCCCTGGCGCGGGGCGATCGCGGTTTCATCACGCGCAGCGTGCGGCGCCTGTGCGCCTGGGAGGAGGAAAGCGATCGCATCGTCAACCGGATTCGCAAGACCGGCGGCCCTCGGCCGGGGGCGACGGACGCGCTGACCCCGGCGGTGCTGGCCGACGACGCGCAGGACGCCTTGGAGGAGGCCGCGCACCTCATCGGTCTGATCGCGCCCGAGAAGCTGCCCGAGCAGCTCCGGTTCGGCCTGGAGGAGGCGGGCGATCTCTGCGTGCGCGCGGCGCAGGAGGGGTACAAGGCCGTCGCTTCCGCCGAGGAGGCGTTCAACGAGGCGACGGCGCTCGACGATTTCAGCCGCAGCATCGATCGGCTGGACGGTTTTTCGCACCGGGCCGAGGAACTCAGGCGCGAGTTCCGGCGCCTGCTGCTGGCGGGGCCGGAGCTGGGCTCGGCCTTTGCAATTTTGGTCAAGGACTGCGCCGGCGAGTTGACCACGGCCACCGAGAGCCTGGCGCGGGCCGGATTCGCGCTGCACCGCACCGTGTTCGACCGATCCACGAAGAGGTGAATCCATGAGCGATAACGGGCGCTGGCTGTACCTTTTCAGTCCGGGCCGCGCGGAGATCCCGCCGGAGGGCGGCGAGGTGCTCGGGCGCAAGGGCATGAATCTGGCGGCGATGTGCCGCCTCGGCTTCCCGGTGCCGCCGGGGTTCACCATCTCGGCGCGCCTGTGCCGGCGGTACCTGGCCGACGGCACCCTGCCCGCCGATTTCGACGCGGAGCTCCGGCGCGGCGTCGCGGAGCTGGAGCGCGCCACGGGCAGGCAGTTCGGGGCGCGGCACCGGCCGCTCCTCGTGTCGGCGCGCAGCGGCGCGGCGGTGTCGATGCCGGGCATGATGGAGACGGTCCTCAACCTGGGGCTGAACGAAGACTCGGTCGAGGGGCTCATGCGCCTCTCGGGGAACCCGCGCTTCGCGTGGGACAGTTGGAGGCGTCTCATCGCCATGTTCGGCGACGTCGTCTGCGGCGTGCCGCGCCACGACTTCGAGACCTTGCTCACGAAGGCCAAGGAGAAAGCCGAGGTGATCGAGGACTACGAGCTCGACGCCAAGAGCTTGAAGCTGGTCGCGCGCCGGTCGCTGGACATCTTCGAGCGCCGCACCAAGCGGTCGTTCCCGCAGGACCACTTCGCGCAGCTCAGGGAGGCGGTCGAGGCGGTGTTCCGGTCGTGGGAGAGTCCGCGGGCGCGCGAGTACCGGCGCCTGCACAACCTCGACGGCCTGGCGGGCACGGCGGTGACGATCCAGGCGATGGTGTTCGGCAACTCGGGGGGCAATTCGGGCACCGGCGTGGCCTTCACGCGCGACCCGGTGTCGGGCCGGCCGGCCCTGTACGTCGATTTTCTGTACAACGCCCAGGGCGAGGACCTGGTGGCGGGCATCCGGAACCCGGAGACCGGCGAGACCTTCTCCAAGGAGATGCCCGAGGTTTACGAGCAGCTCCAGGACATCCGCGCCAGGCTCGAGAACGCCATGCGGGACATGCAGGACATCGAGTTCACCGTGGAGGACGGCGCGCTGTATCTGCTGCAGACGCGGTCGGGGAAGCGTTCGGCGCGGGCGGCGGTGAAGATCGCGGTGGACATGGTCGCCGAGGGGCGGGTCACCCGCAAGGAGGCCATCGAGCGCCTGCGGGAGGTCGACCCGCGGCGGCTGGCGCTGCACGCCTTCGCGCACGACCCCGAGCGGCGGGCGCTGGCTTCCGCGTTTCCCGCCTCGGCGGGCGTGGCCGTGGGACGGATCGCGCTGACCTCGGAGCGCGCGGTCGAGGTGGCCCAGGGGGGCGACCCCGTGATTCTCGTGCGCGAGGAGACCAGCGCCGACGACATTGCGGGCATGGCGGCGGCCCGGGGCATCCTCACCTCGCGCGGCGGCCGGACCTCGCACGCGGCGGTCGTCGCGCGCCAGATGGGGATCACGTGCCTGGTGGGCTGCCGCGATCTCGGGATCGACCTGGAGGCCCGGGCGGTGAAGCTCCACAACGAATCCTTCGCCGAGGGCGAGTGGCTCAGCCTGGACGGCGCGTCGGGCCGCGTCTTCGCGGGCCGGGTGCCGACCGAGGTCCAGAGCGACATCCCGGAATTGGCCGAGGCGCGCCGCTGGCTGGTGGAGGAGGGGATCACGGAGCACCCGCTGGCGGAGTGAGAAGGCCGGAGCGCGGCCGCGCCCTTCCGCGCGGGTGCTAGGACTCGAACAAGGGCGTCGAGAGGTATCTTTCGCCCGAATCGGGCAGAATCGTCACGATGGTCTTGTCCGCCAGGTCGTGCTGGCGGGCCAGGCGGGCCGCGACGGCCGCCGCGGCGCCGCAGGAGATGCCCGACAGGATACCCTCCTCGCGGGCGAGGCGCCGGGCGTACTCCATGGCCTCCTCGTTGCTCACGGTTTCGACGCGATCGACGAGGGCAAGGTCGAGCACGGCGGGGATGAAACCGGCGCCGATGCCCTGAATCAAGTGGCCGCCGGGCTTGATCTCCTGGCCGGCGAGCGCCTGGGTGATCACGGGGCTGTCGTGGGGCTCCACCGCCACGGCGATGATCTTTTTGCCGCGCGTGCGCTTGATGTAGCGGGCGATGCCCGTGAGGGTGCCGCCGGTGCCCACGCCGGCGATGAGCACATCGACGGCGCCGTCGGTGTCGTTCCAGATCTCGGGGCCGGTCGTTTGCTCGTGAACGGCGGGGTTGGCGGGGTTCGTGAACTGCTGCGGCATGAAGTAGCGGTCGGGCTCGCGCGCCATCATCTCCTCCGCCAGGGCGATGGCGCCGGGCATGCGCGCGGAGCCCGGGGACAGGACGACGTTGGCGCCGAAGGCTTTGAGGACCTTGCGCCGCTCGACGCTCATCGTTTCGGGCATGACCAGGGTCACCTTGTAGCCGCGGCTCGCGCCGACGAAAGCGAGGGCGATGCCGGTGTTGCCGCTGGTCGGCTCGAGGATTTCCTTGCCGGGGGTGAGGACGCCGCGCCGCTCGGCGTCCCAGATCATGCTCGCGCCGATGCGGCACTTGACCGAGTTGGCGGGGTTCCGGCCCTCGATCTTGGCCAGGACGGTGGCCCCCCCGTCGCCGATGATCCTCTTGAGCCGCACGAGGGGGGTGTTGCCGATGGAAAGCGAGTTGTCGTCGAAGAACTTCATGGGCGGTCCTTTCGTTGCCGTTTTTTCGCCGCAGGGGGGCTTGCCGCCCGCCGGCGCGGATGTTAGTATACACGATTTACATGATCATGTTAATCATGTATTTGTAAGGCTTGATGTGATCAGAATATCGACAAAAGGGCGTTATGCGACGCGGATAATGATCTGCCTGGCGCGGTTCGGCGTCAAGGCGCCGGCGCGCAAGCAGGACATCGCCCGCGCGGAAGACATTTCCGCCGACTATGTCGAGCAGATTCTGATGAAGCTCAAGGCGGCAGGGCTCGTCCGGAGCCACCGCGGGACGCGCGGCGGTTTCTCACTGGCGCGCGACCCGGCGGAGATCAGCGTGAGCGCGGTGCTCGCGGCGGTCGAGGGGCCTTTCGAGCTTGCCCCCTGCGCCTCCGCGGAATGCGCCCGGGCCTCGGTTTGCGTCACGCGCGGCTTGTGGCGCCGGGGGAGCGAGGCGCTCGAGGCCGTCTTCGGGAGCGCGACCGTCGCCGCGCTGGCGGAAGAGGCGCGGGCCGCCGACGCGGCCCAAGGACACATGTTCGAGATCTAGGATTCCGAAACCGGAGAAAGGATACCCATGGAGACCGCGACGAAAAACCTCGAAACCCTGGCGCTCCACGCCGGGCAGGAGCCCGACCCCGTCACCGGCGCGCGGGCGGCGCCGATCTACCAAACGACGAGCTATGTCTTCAAAGACACGGCGCACGCGGGGAGCCTCTTCGCCCTGAAGGAGTTCGGCAACATCTACACGCGCTTGATGAACCCGACGACCGAAGTCGTCGAGAAGCGCCTGGCGGCCCTCGAGGGCGGCGCCGGCGCGCTGTGCACTTCCAGCGGCATGGCCGCCATCTTCCTCGCCATCCACAACTTGGCCGGCGCGGGAGACCACATCGTGAGCTCGTCGTCCCTTTACGGCGGGACGGAGACCCTCTTCCGGCATACGTTTCCGAGGCTCGGGATCGGCGTCGCCTTTGTCGAGGACCCGACGCCCGCGAAGATCGAGAAGGCGATCGCGCCCAACACCAAGGCGGTGTTTCTCGAGACGGTGGGCAATCCCCGGGGCGATGTGCCCGATCTGGCCGGCATCGCCGCCGCGGCGCACGCCCGGAACGTCCCGGTCATCGCCGACAACACCTTCGCGCCCGTCCTGTGCCGTCCCATCGAGCACGGCGTCGACATCGTGATCCATTCCCTCACCAAGTGGATCGGCGGGCACGGGACCTCCATCGGCGGCGCGATCGTCGACGGCGGCCGATTCGACTGGTCCTCGGGCCGCTTCCCCGAGTTCACGGCGCCCGACGCCAGCTACCACGGCCTCGTCCTCTGGGACGCGTTCAAGGATGTGCCCGGCATGGGGAACGTCGCCTACATCGTGAAGGCGCGCGTCCACGGCATGCGGAACCTCGGCATGTGCCCGAGCCCCTTCAACTCGTTCCTGTTTCTGCAGGGCCTGGAAACGCTGCCCCTCAGGATCCGGGCTCAGAGCGCGAACACCCTCGCTCTGGCCGGCTGGCTCGCCGGGCACCCGCGCGTCGCGTGGGTGGCGTACCCGGGGCTTCCCGACCACCCGTGGCACGCCATGGCGAAGCGCTACCTGCGCGGCGGCTTCGGCGCCGTCCTGGGATTCGGGATCAAGGGCGGGCGCGCGGCGGGCGAGCGCTTCATCGATGCGGTCAGGTTGGCCAGCCACCTGGCGAACGTCGGCGATGCCAAGACGCTGGTCCTGCACCCGGCCTCGACCAGCCACCAGCAGATGTCCGAGGAGGCGCGGCGGGCGGCGGGCGTGACGCCGGAGTTCGTGCGCGTGGCGGTGGGCCTGGAGCACCTCGAGGACATCAAGGCGGATTTCGATCAGGCGCTGGCCAAGAGCGCGGCCTGACGGCTCTTGGAAACCGAGGCACGAGCCGATAATGAATAGACACGAAGAAGGTGCGCGCCGCGCGGGCGGCGCCGTGGAAACAGGCTGCATCCGTGGAGAGGAGCACAAATGGTTGAGTATTCAGTGAGCCCCGCCGGGGAGAAATTCCCGCTGCCTGCCAAGGAGGAATACGCGGCCGAGTACGAGCGCCTCGAGCGCCTCGCCGCCGCGGCGCGCAAGGAAGGCAAGGAAGTCGTCGTCGTCATGGGCATCGGTTTCGTGGGCGCGGTCATGGCCGCCATTGTCGCGGATTCCACCGACAAGAAGGGGCGCCCCAACAAGCTGGTCATCGGCTGCCAGCGGCCCAGCACGCGCAGCTACTGGAAGACGCCGCTTCTCCGGCGCGGAGTCTCGCCGGTCAAGGCCGAGGATCCCGAAGTCGACCCCATGATCGCGCGCTGCGTCCTGGAGAAGAAAACCCTCACGGCGACCTACAACAGCGACTGCCTGAAGCTCGCCGACTGCGTGGTCGTCGACGTTCAGTGCGACTACACCAAGCAGGACCTGGGCAACATGCGCACGGGGGAGACCGACATGGCCGCGCTGGAGGCCACGCTCAAGACGATCGGCGAGCGCATCGGGGAGCAGTGCCTCGTCCTTATCGAGACCACCGTGGCGCCGGGGACCACCGAGTTCGTCGCCTGGCCCATCCTGAAGAAGGCCTTCGCGGCGCGCGGGCTGGAGAGCCCGCCGCTCCTGGCCCACAGCTTTGAGCGCGTCATGCCGGGCAGGGAGTACGTGGCCAGCATCCGCGATTTCTGGCGCGTGTGCAGCGGGTGCACGCCCGAGGCGCGAGCGCGCGTCGAGAAGTTCCTGCGGGAGGTTCTCAACACCGAGCAGTACGAGCTGACGGTCATGGACCGGCCGATCGAGTCGGAGACGACGAAGATCGTCGAGAACTCGTACCGCGCCACCATTCTCGCCTTCCTCCACGAGTGGAGCTTGTTCGCGGAGCGCAACGGGGTCGATCTTATCAAGGTGATCGCGGCGATCAAAAAGCGGCCGACGCACAGCAATATCATCTTCCCGGGGCCCGGCATCGGCGGCTACTGCCTGCCGAAGGACGGCGGGCTGGGCTATTGGGCCTACGAGCACATTCTGGGCTTCGAGGACGGCGATCATGTCTTCAAGATGAGCACCGCCGCCATCGACATCAACGACACCCGCGGCCTGCACGTGGCCACCCTGGTGCGCGACGCGCTCAGAAACATGGGCCGGTATATCGCGGGCGCCGATGTGCTCATCTGCGGGGCGAGCTACCGCCAGGACGTCGGCGACACCCGTTACAGCGGTTCGGAGATCGTCGTGCGCAAGCTGACGGAGATGGGCGCCGAGATGCGCGTCCACGACCCCTACGTGGAGCACTGGTACGAGTTCGAGGCGCAGGACACGTACCCCGCGCCGGGCCAGTCCTGGGCGCGGTTCTTCCGGAACCAGGAGCATCTCACCGAGCTGCGCGTCCAGAAGGATCTCCCGGCGGCGATGAAGGACGTGGAGGCCCTGATCCTGGCCGTGCCGCACGCGCCCTACCTCGCGCTGGAGCCCGAGGACGTCGTCGCCTGGGCGGGCAAGCCCATCGCCGTCGTCGATTGCTTCGGGATGCTCAGCGACGCGAAGATCCGCCGGTACTTCGAGCTCGGCTGCGAGGTGAAGGGCCTCGGCCGCGGGCACATTCAGCGCATCAAGGAAGAAGTGCGGGCGCGCCGGAAGTGACCGGCGCGGAACGCGGCAGACGTTAGGCGAGAGCTGCAAACCAGGACAGCTCCTCGTTAACGCTTCGCGCCGCACGGGAAGGGAGGCAATACCCGACATGTACCTGAAGATCGGGAGCACCCTAGAACCAGGCCGCTATGGCAATAAGACGTGTAACGATCGTTTTGAGCTCTACTGGGAAGGGATTCTTTTTCTGCCTGGGGTCAATGCCGGAGAAGAATCCGCACGACGGCTCTTAGAGGATCTTTGCGCCCAAGAGGGTCCCCATGCTATTGTCGAGAATATACTGCGGCTGCGCGGCAACTGGACTCTGTTTCTCCGTATTCTCGCCAACGATACCTGGATTGCCTGCGCCGATCACAGCCACCAAAGCCACCTTTACTACTCGACCGCAGGCGTCTCGTCGAGTTTCTTAAGGATCAGAGAGGAAATAGCGGACAAGACCCGCCTGTCTTATCCGGCACTGCTACACTTTCTCTGTGCCGGCGTATGCCATGACCACCGCACGCCGTACGACGAAATCGCCATCCTCGATTATCGCGATTACATTCTCATTTCCCATGGAAAGATCGAGGTGCTCCCAAAAGGCTTGCCTGATTTTCTGGCCCACAAGGGAGTACAACACAGCTTCCTGGATGGCGTCGACAGGCTTTTTGGATCGCTTCGCGGCGAAAGCCTCTGCGTCGACCTCACCGCCGGCGCGGACTCGCGCTCTTTTGCCATAGCACTTCACCATCTGGGCTACGACTTCGACGTTGCCACGGACGGTGATAAAGACTTCACCGAGGTGCAAACGGCCCGGCAAGTGGCAGCGCTCTTGGGGAAGGAGTTCAAACAGAGAGATGTGTGCGCGGACGAACTTCCTTCAACGTTCCCACGCGACGCCTGGTATGCCGGGGACGGACTTGACTTTCAGCCATTCTCCTATGCATTCGAGAGCTGGCGCGAGCGCCTTGGCTACTCCTGCGTGGTCTCTTGTATCGCCGGCGAACTGTATAAGGACGCGGGGTGGTATCGGCCCGCGTTGCGGAGCCTGCTTTCCACCGCGCCGGTCGCCCGACTCATCAAGCGGATGGTTGCGACGGGAACGGTGTTAATCTGGGATTCAACTCCGCAACTCGAGCTCCTTTCCATGTTGTCTTCCCGATTGCGGCCCGATGTCGAGACATGGTTGCAAGAGACGACAATGCGGCTGACATCCGTTTACGAACGGTATCCCGTTTTGGAGGCCGCCGACCGGCTTTTCTTCGACTTCGGCACTAACCGACCCGCCGGCACGAAAAATCTCAGGATGCCAAGGTACTGCCCCTTGACCGAGCAGGACTTGGTGCGCGTGGGCGTCAATCAGCCCATCTACCGAAGGTTGAACCACAATTTCTACCGAAGGGAGATAGGCCGGCTGAACCTTCAGGTTGCAGGAGTCCCCACCGATAGAATTGGGCTCACTTTATCCCCGCGGCTTCGCGATGCTCCACGAGAGTGGTGGAAATACCTGTCAGTTTTGGCACGGAAGCTCTGTGGTCTGCCCGGCCGCAAGTTCAAGAATGAGAATAGGAACCATACCGTCCTCACGCGATTCCTGCTGGCGCATCCCGATTTGAAGGAGGCAATGACGCGCCTCACCGATTTGGGAATCATATCGCCCGATCTTGCGAGTCCGACACTGAATCAGGCAAGGAGAATCCTCGCGTTACACTACATGCTGAGTTGAGCGCGCACGACTATCTGTACGACGGGCAGAAAAAAGGGGGGCGCGCCGGTGGTCCTGGCGGCGATCCTCCAGTGACGCCCGCGGGCCGTTCACCCTCTTGCGCGGGATCGCGCGGGAACCGCCATGTCGGGGCGGCCGGAGGGTCGCGCCGTCGGTTTCGATCCCTTCGTCCTCGCTCCGGGCAACGGTGATTGCGTCGGGCCGGCCGTAACCTTTGCGGTTTCGTCGGCAGACGCCGGGGAGACGCCCGAGACAGGCCGCATTTCCAGCCGTTCCCGATCGCGGATCGCCTTGAAGGCGATCCGCCCAGCGCTCGTCGCGCGCGGCTTTCTTTTGGTCCCGAGGCGGTCGCTTACCCCGGGCCGACCGGCGCGGGGAAAGGGGCCGCAGGCCGCCGCGGCGGCCTGCGGCCCGCGGCCCGCTACCGCGCCGGCGGGGCCGCCTCTCTCACCACCGCGCCGTGCTCCTCGCTCAAGAGGAGGAGCGCGAAGCGCTCGACCCTGTCCAGGTCATCGGTGCTCAGCGACGCGTAGTCGAAGCGGCCGCGCAGGTCGGTGTAGCCGTCCTTGTAGAACTTGACGGTTCCGTCCCGCTGCCGGGCGTAGACCTTGACGTACACCGCCGGGAGCGCCGTGCCGTCCTTCTGGGCGGCGACTTTGACTTGCCCGTAGTTCTCGATCACCTGCACCGCGAGGGCGTTGGAGAAGTAAGCCCGCGACTTCCTGATGCCGGCGCCGGCGACCTCGATCATGACGTTGCGCGCCTGGAATTGCGCCGGAATCTCGAAGGCGGCCGCGGTCTTTTCCGGATCCAGCACGCGCTCTTCCGTGGCGTTCGGCCGGATGAACGTGCTCTGTCCCGCGTGCTGCCCGACGAAGGGGTTGCGCGAGAAGAGCAGTTCGATGTCCATCAGGTAGTAGTTGATGGTGCAGCGCGCGAGCCCTTGGTACGCGATCTTCAGCGCGCGGCCCTCGATCTCCAGGTCGAAGCTCGCCTCGGTGGCGGCCAGCGCCGACTGGGCCTGGGTTCGGTCCTTGTCGTCGACGACGGCGCCGGGTTTGCCCTCGATCTCGTCGAGCTGCGCCGCCGCCGCCGCGAAGAGCTTCCGCCACCGCTCGTGGCCGTACGAGGCGTACTTCCCAGCCAGGGCCCGGCCTGCCGCGATGTCTCCGCTCGCAAGGGCGAGGTACAACTTGCAGTAGTCGTACTGAACGCGGGCGGCGAGCTTCTCGGGGGCGATCTCCGCGAAATGCGCGAAGGCCTCCTCGAAGCGGTCCTGCATGAGGAGGTAGCAGACGAGGGACAGGCGGTCCTCATCGCCGAGGGTCGGCAGGTAGCTCAGGACCCGCGTGAAGGCCGTGTACTGCTGGAAGAAGCGGTCGTTGAGAATCTGGCGCGCCTTGCCGAGGCGGTGGGCCCGCGCGTTGACCAGCGGCCAGTACTCGAGGTGCTGGTACGCCTTCCGGATCACGGGATCGATGGTCAAGAGCGGGGATGAAAGCGCCGCGCCGCACTGCGCGAGGAAAGCGTCCTGGTGCTCCAGGAACTCCCTGATCGCCGCGGGCCGGTCGTGCCTGATGGCGTAGGACCACAGCGTCGGGTGGAAGACGTGCCGCGTCCTCAGGAGCGCGGTCGCCGCGTCGAAGAAGGCGGCGTCCCGGACGCGCCAGGCGATCCTCTCCAGGTTCACGCGGCCGAGGTTGTTGGCCTTCATGAAGGCGAGGACGTCGGCCTCGCTCCCGTGCTGGGACAAGAACTCCCAGGAGGCGCGGTCGATTTTGCTCGGCGTCGCGACGACGTTGAAGGTGAAGGGCGGGGCGAAACCGGCGAGCTTCTCGTCCCGGGCCACGTGCACCGGATACTGGGGGAACTTGCCCGCGGCGGGGAAGTAGAAGAAGTAGTCATCCGTCCAGGTGTGGTAGGGCTCCAGGTCGATCGTCAGGCTCTTGGTCTGCGTCCCGCCGCCGACGGGGATGGCGCCGACGGGCACCTGCCACAGGACGTCGAACTTCCGGCGCGCCGAGGTCACGTTCGTGACGACTAGGTTGCCGCCGTAGATCGTGTGGACCAGGAATTCGTCGGTCACGTAGTTGTCGAGCTGCTCGCCGCCCTCATGGCGGTAGCGCTCGCCGTGGCGGTAGAAGTTCTGGCTGACGAGCACGGGCGTCTTCTCGTCGCCGGGGACCGCCGCCGTGATCTCCTTGTGGAAGATCAGCATGGGGCTCCCGGGGGCGAGGGAGAAGCGCGCCCCGTCGATGGCGCTCGTGTGCGCCGCGGCCTCGAACGGCAGGTCGAGCACCGCCAGCGCGAACATCATCTCGGGGAAGCTGCGCGACGCTTCGGCGATGTGCTTGGAGAAGAACGCACCCCCCTCGTGCTTGGCATAATCGCGCCAGAAGGCGTTCACCGTGATGAGATCGGCGTTCTGGGCCTCGATGGGGAGTTTGTAGTAGTTATTCTCGGCCCACTCCATGGTCTTGTCGAGCTGGCGGAAGAGCTGACGGGCGGCTTTGCGCCGGTCGGCGTCGCTCTCGAGGAGCGCCTCTGCCTCCATCGCGTTCTCCGGGGGTTCCGCGGCCGGCGCCGCCGCGTAGGCATCCTTTTTGTCCGCGCCGGGGCGGCCCTCGCCGGCCGCGAATCCAAAAGCGAGAGCGCCGGCCTTCTCCGCCCTAGGCGCGGCGCCGGCCGGCGCGGGCGGAGCGGCGCCGCGGAGACGGCTCGCGCCGCGCCCGAGCCCTTCGACCGCGTCACGCGCCTCGGCTTCCTTCGCGGTCTTCAGTTCGACGCCTGCTTCCGCCAGGCCGAAGGCATCGCCCGCCTCCAGGGCCCGGCCCTTGAGCGCCATGGCGAAGAGTTGATTAGCCCGCTCGATGTCGGGCGGCAGGAGCTCGCAAAGGTCGGCCACGTGCCGCGCCATGTTGGGCTGCTCCGCCTTGATCCGCAGGCCGAGCAAGATGCGCTCGACGATATTGAGCCGCCCGTAGGCCCAGGGCGAGAGATACTCGCCGAGGTCCGCGCCCAGGAGCCACTTGTCCAGGAAGGTCTTGTCCTTCTTGTGGGCTAGGGCGGGCTTGACCGCCTGCTCGAAGAACGCGGGGTCCTTCTTGAAGAGGAAGAAGTTGAGCTCGTGGCAGGCGAACTCGGCGTACTTCTCAAGCTTGATTTTCGCATCCAGCTTCGGCCAGTCGGTGATGAATGCGAACTCGCCGAGCGTCGCGTTGCCGCTCACCGTGGCAAGCAGGCGATAGACCTTGGCGAGGGTGTCGTAGGTCTCGAGCTCGGCGGTGGTGATGTCGCCGAGCGTCCAGGTCTCGCCCCGGGGGACGATGGTCACCGTCTTCTGCTCCGTGAAGTGCGCCTCGGGCGGAAGCCCGGCGATGAGCCGCAGGTCCTTGAGCTTCATGGCGACGGATGGCAGGACGATCTCGCGGTAAACGGTGTGGAAGGGGTCCACGGCCAACACGTGGATGTGCTGGTGCGCGCCCAGCGCCGCGCGCGGCGCCTTGACGACGCCGTCCCGGTCGGGAACGAGGTTGAGGATCGCCGCCGCGCCCTCGCCCAGGAAGTCGAAGTTGGCGAAGCCGCCGGCCTCCGCCGGAGCGCCTTCCCAACGGGCCGCGCCGTCCCTGCCGCCCTGCGCGGCGCGTTCGGCCATCCTGCGCGCGAACTCGCCGCCGCCCCGCGCAACCTGAACGCCCGTCTCGGTGGATCTGACCGCCCAGGGGCTGAGGAGCAGGCTCGGCCGCGCGAGCATGACGCCGGGGTACTTGCGCGCGTATTTGCGCTCGAGAATGTAGCGGTACTCGTCGCCGATGTCGCGTTCCGTCACGTACAGCGTCTCGGGCCGGAGGTGCGTGATCGCGAAGGGCGCGGGCGGCGCCGTGGCGTTCATGTCGGCGTAGAGGGGATATTCGGGCGCGTAGCGCGTGCCGAAGATGTGAACGCGCGTCCAGGCATTGGCGTTGGCGACCTTGACGGCGATCTGGTCGCCATCCGCCGCGACGGCGGCGACCGCGAGGGGCGCGGCCTTCGCGGCCTGGAGCCGGCGGTGTTTGGAAAGATAGTAGCCTTCCCGCGGCTCGCCCGCGGTCACGCGTACCGTGATCCGAGCGCCGGGGTCCTTCAGGATGAGGACATAGTCGCCGGCGGGCACATCCTTGATCTTCAGAAAGCCGTCCTCGACGCCGAGCGCGTGGAACCAGTCCTTGACGTACACGGCGCCGCGGTACTCAAGCAGCGCCGCGTCCGCGGGCGTCACTTTCCCGGCGGCGCCGACCCAAGGCACGGCGATAGTCTCGCCGGCGTTCGCGTGGCACGCGGCGGGATAGGTGCAGAGGTCGCGCCCCAGCGTCCAAGTATGCTGCGTCTCTTCGGGCCCCTGGGCCCGGATCCAATCGATGTCGGGGAGAGCGCCCAGGGCGACGCGCCCGTCCGCGTCGGTCTTGAGCGTGACTTCGACTGCATCGCGGAAATCGCGGTGTTTAATCGCGAAGGCCACCGGTCGGTCGCCGCGCGGCTCTCCGTTCCTGCCGAGGACCTCGACGGCGTAGCCGCCGGTCTCGCGCAGGAGGTGCAGGTCCTCGATCTTCGCGGCGGCTTCGATGCCGTTCAAGACGAAAGCGCGCTCGTCCTGGAGCGCCACCGTCTCGTTGCGGCTCAAGTTCTTGACCTTGGCGCTGAGCACGAACTTGAGCGCGGCGAGGTTGGCCGGCACCTGGAACTCGTGGACCGCTTCCGCGTTCTCCTTGAGGGGGAACGGACGCACCTCCTTGACGGCGCTGACGCCGTCGCGGTCGGTCGACGCGATGAGGAGCGCCGGGTCCTCGAGGAGCGAGAGCGCCACGGGCATGCCGTTGAGCGTCAAGCAGGGCCGGACGATGACGCAGGCTTTCGCGCGGGTGAGGAGCGCCTCGCGTTCGACGTGAATGCCCGCGCGCAGGACGTACGCCTCGGCCTCGTGGTCGAAGTGATCGAGCGAGGCGAAGTCGCCCTGGATGAGGACGACGGGCCGGCGGCCCGGCTGAGAGCTGAACGGCACGGCGATGGTGCCGTCCTTGCCGGCGGTATAGCGCTGCGTGCCCAGGGCGAGCGACGCGTCCATGACCTTGCGGTCGGCTTCGTCCAGCACCGTGAAGACATGGCCGGCGGGCGTCGTCCGGACGAGCGCGCCGAGCTTGCCCTTGCGGATGACGGCGCGGCTGCTCTTGCCGTTCCCGATGAAGTCGATGACGTACACGCCGCGGTCTTTGAGAGCCGGGAATTCGAACCGGCGCGCGACGCGCCGGAGCGGCGCATCGTCGTAGGCGTAGGTCCTCTCGTCGTTGGCGATCAGGCCGTCGAGGTTGATCGCGGTGTCGATCTCGGCCCGGCGCTCCAGGTAGTAGTTGACGGTGTTGAGCTCGAAGACCTTGACGAGCAGCGTCTTGACGTTCTTGACGTGAAGGGTGAGGGTGACCTGCTCGCCCGGGGCGAAAATCGTTTTGTTGGCGAAGTCGAAGTCCAGGTCGATGCGCTCCTTCAGGGCTTGGTACTTCTCGGGCGGGAGCATCGCGTACCACTTCTCCATGTCGCCGATGCCGTTGACGATCTTGGCCTCGGCGAAGGTGTGGGCGAGGTACTGATCGTTGAGGAACGCCGCGTAGGGCGCGGGGTTGTCCTCGGCGATGAAGAAGTGCAGGAGATAGCTGCGAACGAGCGCCTCGTCGTCGCCTACGCGGGGCAGCGCCGTCAATTTGCTGAAGTCCTTCGCGAGGTCCGCCAAGGCGCGGCGATTCTCCTCCCTGGCGAGGTAGTCGGGGTTCATGTAGCCGGCGTTCCGCGGGAGCGCCAGATACTTCATGAAGCGGGGCTTGTCGTAGACGCCGAGGGCGCGGTCGTGAAGGAGCCGGTGGTGGAGGACATGCGCCTTGAGGGAGTTGTGCGCGGCGTTGAGGCGGTCCGCGAAGGCCCACAAAACGTCGAGGTAGGCTTCCCGCACGGCGGCGTCCTGGCGCCAGTTGGCATCGGGATTCGGCCTGAGCCTCTTGAGATACGCCGCCACGAAGTTCGACTGGTTGAGGAGGTCGGGCTCGAGGGCGACGCACTCGTCGAGCTGGGCGAGGAGCAGCCGGTCATGGATCGGCAGGGAGCCGAAGCCCTTGCTGTGCGGAGCGTGTAGGTCGTCGACGACCAGGCGCGCGAGGTTGGGGACGTCGGGGTCCTCGAGGCGCGCAAGCAGGCTCCGGCGGTGGTCCGGGCCGAGGCCGCCGGCGGCGAGCCAGAAGAGCGCGCGGTTTTCGAAGCCGTCCAGCGAGTTGGGATGGGCTTCGAAGGCGCGCTTGGCGAGCTTCTCGCGGCCGATCTCGGCGGGGTCCAGCGCGGTGGGGAGCTTCGGCGCCTCGCCGGCAATCTCGCGCTGGTGGTTGAAGACGAGGCCGAGCCTGCGCGCGAGGAACTCCAGGGCGCCCTTGGGGTCGCGGGTGTATTCAAGGAGCGCCTGCCGGTTCTCCATCTCCTGGACGGCGCCCTCGCGATTGTGGCGCTTGATCCATTCGGCGAGCATCTTCTTGGCGTCGGCGAGCCTGCCCGTGTTCTGGTAGTGCAGGCAATGGAAGTAGTAGTACTCCGGCGTCCCGGGAATGAGCTGCGCGAGCGCCGCCTCCCGGTCCTTCGCCAGGGCGAATTCCTCCAGGAAGCCGAGTTCGCCCGCAAAGGCGAGCCCTGTCCACAGCGCGACCGCCAGGCCGATGGCGACACGGTTCATATCAGTTCCTCCTGCGTCGGTGCCGTCGGGCACGTGCCTCTGGGGTGTTTGACCCGGAACGGCGGAAAAAGTTCTCGGACTCTTGGGTTAATCGGCTCGCGCGCCCGCGGCGCGAGAGACGCTCGCCCGGCCCGCGCCCGCGGCCCCACCCGCGCCCGCGGCGACGCGGGCGAGGCGCTGCAGGGCGCGAGTCTTCTCGTAATGGCCGATTTTGGCGATGTCGACGGTTTCTCTCAGAACCGCTATGTTGCGGTCGTATTCGGCGGTTCGCACCGGAAAAGGAATGCCGTCCTTGCCGCCGTGGGCGAAGCTGTAGCGCGCGGGATCCCGGAAGGACGGCGGCTTTCCGTAGATGACCTCTGCGAGGAGGGCGAGGGAGCGCACGGCCTTGGGCCCGACGCCCTGGAGTTCGAGGAGCGCCGTGAAGTCCCGCGACTGGGCCTCGTGGAGGCTCCGGACGAGCTTCCTCAGATGCGCCTCGCGGAAGGGGCTCACGTCCAGGCCGTGATGGTCCGGTAGGACGAACTCCGGCCGGAACAGCCGCTCGAGTTCGGCGGGTGGGAGACGGGAGATTTCGGCCTGGCAACGCCGGTTATCGGCACCCTCCTCGGCGACGAGGTTCAGGACGGGGAAGGCGGCGCCGGGAGGCGGCGCCTCTTCCTGAACGATGCCGGCATGGGGCTCGCAGGTGAAATCGGTCACGGTTTCCGAGAGCCAGTGGTAGCGCCGCGCGCGGGAGGTCGCCTCGTTCATGCCCTGCTGGACGACGCACCAGTTGCCGGCGTCGTCGAAAAAGAAGGTGTGGTGGTAGAGTTGGAATCCGTCCTGGACCGCCGCCGAGTCGACTTTGGCGACCAGGCGGCTCGTCCGAACGAGCGGCGCGGCGTCCAGGCCGCTCCGCATGCAGGCCGCGGCGATGTCGTCGGGCGTTTTGCGGCTCGTGCGGCCCTTGCCGCCCGCCACCGTGAGGCCGAAGTCCGCGCCCATGCGCGCGTAGGCGGCCTTGAGCGCCCCGCAGGTGACGGTGGTCAGGCCCGAGGCATGCCAGTCGAAGCCGAGGACGCAGCCGAAGGCTTGGAACCACCACGGGTCGGCCAGGCGGCGCAGAACCTCGACGGGGCCGGCTTCGAGGACCATGAGGCGCACGATCTCCCCGGCGAGGGCTTCCATGCGCTCGAAGAGCCAGCGCGGCGCGCGGCCGCCGTGAAGCGGGGAGTCGACGGTTCTGCGCCGCGCCATGGGAAAACGCGCCTCCTGCGCCCTGGAGCCTGCGCCGCCATTGTAACGCAGGCGGAGGGCGCGCGCACGCAAGGGCCGGGGCGCGCCGTTGTCGCCGCGGCCTGATTTGTTACCATACGGGTTCAGCCCCGCATGATCGGAGCGCGCCATGCACGATAAAATCGAGAGCCTCTTCCGCGAGGTCCTGCCCAAGGCGGACTTCTGCTCCCTCAGGTATGTTCACGAGCACGAGGAGATGGTCGGCGTGCGGCAGGGGGTGCCGGAGCCCGCTTACCTGGGCGACGATGCCGGCGTCATGATCACCGTCGTCGACAAGGGGGGCATGGGCTACGCGGCGACGAGCGACTGCTCGCGCGCGGGCCTCGGGCGCGCGGTCCAGGAGGCGTCGTACTGGGCGCGGAAGACGGCGGGCGCGTGCGTGGTCGACTGGGGGGCGTTCGCCATGCCGCACCCGCGGGGCGAGTACGCGGGCCCGGAGCGGATCCCCTGGTCGTCGGTGCCGCTCGGGGAGAAGTTCGATCTCCTGCGCGAGGAGTGCGCGCGCCTGAAAACCGATCCGCGCATCATCGACTGGCAGGCGGCCCTCTGGCACGTGCGCATGGACACGCTCTACCTGACTTCGGAGAACGGCCGCGTCAGGCAGCGTTTCAGCTACATCGTCCCGGGGCTCAGCGCCACGGCGAGCGCCAAGGCCGAGACGCAGACGCGCTCCTTCGGCGGCCTGCGGGAGAACTGCCGCCAGGGCGGCATGGAGACCCTCGAGGCGACGGGGTTCCGAAGGGCGGCGCCGCGCATCGCCGCGGAGGCGCTCGAGCTCCTGGCGGCGCCGAACTGCCCGTCGGGGACGATGGACCTCCTGGTCGCGCCCGACCAGATGATTCTTCAGATCCACGAGTCGGTGGGGCACCCGCTGGAACTGGACCGCATTCTCGGGGACGAACGCAACTACGCCGGGACGAGCTTCGTCACCCTCGACATGATCGGATCCTACCGGTACGGATCCGACCTCTTGAATGTCACTTACGATCCGACGCGGCCGGATCAGTTCGCGAGCTTCGGTTACGATGACGACGGCTCGCGGGCGGAGAAGGTCTTCATCATCGAGGGCGGGATCCTCAAGCGGGCGTTGGGCGGGGCGATCTCCCAGGCGCGCGCGGGCGTGCCGGGCACGGCCAACAGCCGGGCGTCGGGGTGGAACCGGCCGCCCATCGACCGCATGGCGAACCTGAACCTCGAGCCGGGCGCCAGCGGCCTCGAGGAGATGATCGCGTCGATCGAACGAGGGGTGTACGTGCAGACGAACCGCTCCTGGTCCATCGACGACAGCCGCAACAAGTTCCAGTTCGGGTGCGAGCGGGGGCGCCTGATCGAGGACGGCCGCCTGGGCGCGGTGGTCAAGAACCCGAACTACCGCGGGATCTCGGCGGTGTTCTGGCGCAGCCTGGCGAAGGTGGGGAACGCCGCCACGGCGGCCGTCATGGGGACGCCTTTCTGCGGCAAGGGCGAGCCCAACCAGATAATCAGAGTGGGGCACGCGAGCCCGGCGTGCGTGTTCAAGAACGTGGAAGTGTTCGGCGGGGAATAAGTCGCATGCAGGCATACTTCTACGAACTCGTCGATGCGCTGCGCGCGAAGCTCCGCGGCGGGGAGATCCTCCTGGCGAACTTCTCCGGCGAGGAGTCGGACTTCGTGCGCTTCAACCGAAGCCGCGTCAGGCAGGCCGGGCGCGTGTCGCAGGCGTATTTCGGAATCGAGCTTGTCGACGGCGGCCGCCACGCGAAGGGCTCGCTGAGCCTGAGCCGCCGGAAGCGCGCCGACAAGGCGGAGCTTGCGGCGATGCTCGACGGGCTGCGCGCGCAGCTTCAGCACGCGCCCGAGGACCCGTATCTTCTCTACGCGACCGAGGTGCGCAGCGGGGAGCGGCACGGCCGGGATCGGCTGCCGGACCGCGGCGAGGCGCTGGCCGCGATTCTCGGCGCCGGCGAGGGGCGGGACCTGGTGGGGATCTACGCCCAGGGCGGCATCTACCGCGGCTTCGCCAATTCGCTGGGCCAGCGGAACTGGTTCGCGACGCACAGCTTCAACCTGGACTGGAGCTTCTATCACGCGGCGGACAAGGCCGTGAAGAGCAGATACGCGGGGTTCGAGTGGTCGGGCGAGGAGTTCGAGAGGCGGGTGGCGCGCGCCGCCGAGCAGCTTGCGGTGCTGGCGCGGCCGCCGCGGACGATCGCGCCGGGGAAGTACCGCGTGTATCTGGCGCCGACGGCCATGGAGGATTTCGTCGACATGCTGTGCTGGGGCGGCTTCTCCCTCAAGGCGCAGAAGACGAAGACGACGCCGCTCCTCAAGATGCTCGCGGGCGAGGCGCGCCTGTCGCCGAAGATCGCCATCAGGGAGAACACGGCGGGCGGCATTGCGCCGGACTTTCAGGCCCAGGGGTTCATTCGGCCCGACCAGGTCGAGCTGATCGCGGGGGGCGGCATCCGGGATTGCCTGGTTTCGCCCCGTTCGGGCAAGGAGTACGGCCTGGAGCCCAACGGAGCCGCGGGCGACGAGCGGCCCGAGTCGCTCGACATGGACGGGGGCGACATTCCGGCGGGCGAGGTGCTCGCGCGCCTCGGCACGGGGATCTGGGTGAACCAGACCTGGTACCTGAACTTCTCGGACCGCGCGGCCTGCAGGGTGACGGGGATGACGCGCTTCGCGACCTTCTGGGTCGAGGACGGCGCGATCGCGGCGCCCCTCAACGTGATGCGTTTCGACGAGACGGTGTACCGCGCCCTCGGCGAGAACCTCATCGGTCTGACGGCGGAGCGCGACTTCCTTCTGAGTCCGGGCTCTTACGGCGGCCGCTCCACGGAAAGCGCGCGCCTCCCGGGCGCGCTGATCGACGACTTCACGTTCACCCTATGAGGGGCGGGCGCGGCGATCCTTTCGAGCCGCGGCCGTTTTCTCATTTCACGTCGGTGAGCTTGAAAGTCAGGATCCGCTCCGCGATTTTGTCGTTGTCCGAGATGTTCGGAACGTCGATCGTTATGTCGCCGCCGTCGGCGCGCCAGGCGAGGGGCTCCTCGACGCCGAGGAGGAAGACCTTCGTGCCCGGTCCGGGCGCCGCGTCCCTGATGGTGAAGCGAGGACCGGGCCACCGGGGCGCGATCGCGTAGAGCGTCGCGCCCTTGCGGGTGAAGAAGGCCTCGATCACCGCCTTGCCGGGCTCGGCCGCGCCCGTCACCCGGGCGAGGTCGTACTTGACCATGTACTGGTGCCCGTACTCGATCGTCGGCCGCGTTCCGGCGCTCCACTGGTGGTTGACGCGCCACGGCCGCGTTCCATAGATCGCCTCGCCGTTCACGGCGAGCCACGCGCCCATGTCGGCGAGGCGCTCCTCCATGACGACGGGAATCGTGCCGTCCGCCGCGGGTCCGACGTCGAGAAGCAGGTTGCCGCCGCGGCACGCCAGATCGATGAGCATGAGGAGCAGCTCCCTGGCGGGCTTGTAGTCGGCCAGGGACTCGAAGCGGTTGTAGCCATAGGAATGCCCCATGCCGCGGCTCTCCTCCCAGGGCTTCTTGGAGTCCTTGAGCCCCGCCGTGTACTCCGTCGTGAAATAATCGCCGTGCACGTGGCGCGTCTCCTTGCCCCAGCGATCGTTGATGACGACGTCCTCCTTGACCGGGGACTCGTTGAAGAGCCAGGCGAGCAGCTCCTCGCTGCGCCAGTCGGCGGAGGGCAGGTCCCACTCGCCGTCGGAGAAGATGATCGCGGGCTTGTAACGCGAAACCACGTCCTTGAACTGCGGGAACAGGTGCTTCTCGATGTACGCCTGCTTGTCCGCGAGCCACAGCGGGTTGTACCACTCGTAGAGGGAATAGTAGAAGCCCATTTTGAGGCCCTTGGCGCGCACGGCCTCGGCGAGCTCGCCGAGGAGATCCCGGCGCGGCCCGATATCGACGCTGTTCCACGGGTGCCCCCAGCTCCGATTGGCGTGCTCGCTGGGAAAGAGGCAGAACCCGTCGTGGTGCTTGGAGGTCAGGACGACGTACTTGGCGCCCGAGCGCGCGAAGATGTCCGCCCACTGGCCCGGATCGAACATCTCGCAGCGGAAGAGCGGCGCGAAGTCGCGGTAAAGGAAGTTCTCGCCGTAGGTCTTGACGTGGAACTCCCAGGTCGCGGACTTCGTGTCGGCGGGCGCGCGGCCCTTGACGCCCGACTCGAGGCGGTTCCAGTACCACTCGGCGTATTGGCCCTTCGGCGCCCAGCTCGGCACCGAGTAGACGCCCCAGTGAATGAAGATCCCGAAACGGGCGTCCTGGAACCATTCGGGAATCGGGTGCGTGTCCAGCGCTTCCCACTTGGGTTCGTACACGGCCGCGCCGAGCCGGAGGCTCAACGCCGCCAGGAGCAAGGTCGCCGTTGTGCGCATGTCCGCCTCCTTACCGAACGCGCGTGAGCGTGACGCTCCGCAGGTTGATCAGATAGGTCCCGACGAGCTTGATGGGCTTGAAGGCGACGGTGTAGGCGCCGGGTTTGGCGATGGTTACCCTGCCGAGGGCGATGGCTTCGAACCGCGCCCAATCATGCGTGTCCTTGACGGTGCCCTTGAGCGCTTGGTCGCCGACGATGACGTTGTACGTGCCGCCGGGAATTCCGGCCATGGATTGCGCAATTTTGACCTCGAAGGTCCCCGGCGTCTTGATCATGACGTCCCAGCTCACCCAGGCTTGGGCGCTGGTCCAGACGCCGATGCAGTCGCGGTTCGCGCCGTCTTCGTACACCGCGCCCCCGCCGTGGATCTCGGCCTCGGCGGCCTTGAGGACCGTTTCATTCTCAAGGAGCGGCATCTTGTCGAGCGCCGCGGAGATCTTCGCGTGGGCGGCGTCGGCCGCGGCCTTGAGCTTCGCATCGGCGCGGTATTTCTCCACGAACTCCAGCGACCAGAGGGCGGCGCGCTTGGCCGCCGCGCCGAGAACGAGCCGCTGCGCCGCGACGTCGGGCGCGAGCGTCATGGCTTCCTCGAACATGGCGGCCAGGGTCTCGGGGGAACCGTCGGCCGCCCAGTCGAGCATGCGCCCGTAGGCGCGCGCCGCGTGGGCGTTCTTCTGCTTGGCGAGCTCCTTGAGCGCCGGGAAGGCCGCCTTGTCGCGCCGCTTGACCAGAATGTCGGCAGCCGTCGCCGCCGTGTCGGGCTTGTCCTGAAGGGTCGCACGAGGGCCCGCGACACGTCGTCGCCCGGCAGGCGCGCGAGCGTCCGGGCGGCGGCCTCGCCCGTCGCGCCGCCCCGCGCCGCCGCGGCAAGGAGCGGCGGCACGGCCGACGCATCGCCGAGGGTCGCCAGGGCGGTGATGGCGGCGACGCGCACGTCTTGGTCCGCATCATCGAGCGCCGCCAGGACGGCGGGAAGCGCGGCCTGGTCGCCGCGGCCCGCCAGGACCGCGATCAAGGCCGCGCGGGAGGCGGGAGGAAGCGCGGGGAGCTTGGCCGCGAAGGCCTTCGTGGTCTCGACGCCGGGCATTTGGCCCATGAAAAGGTAGGCGGCCTCCCGGATCTTTGCATCTCTGTCGTCAAGAAGGTCGAGAACGAGGGGCACGGCCTTCTCCTTCTCCGCCAGGACGAGACCGCGGAAGGCGGCGAGCCTCACCATGGGATCGTGGCGGCGCTCGGTGTACGCGCGGTAGATCGCCGCCGCGCCCGCCGCGTCGCCCCGCGCGAGCATGCCGTCGGCGCAAAGGAGCGCCGAGTCCCCGGCGAGCGCGCGGTGCTCCCGGGCGACGGGCGCATCGGCGAGGGCCGCGGCGGCTTCCGCGGTGCCGATCCGGCCGAGGGCTCTAATGGCGGCTTGGGCGAGCATTTCATCCTTGCTGTCGGCAAGCGCCGCAATCTGCGCCACCGCCTTGGCGTCGCCTCTCTCGCCCAGGGAGCTCACGACGCCGGTTTTGAGGTCGCCTTCCAGCGCGCCGAGGGCGGCCCTGAGCGCCTCGCCCGCCTTGGGCGAGGGGCAGTGCTGGAGCGCCAACCGGGCGAAGTGCGCGAGCTCCTTGTCGGCGAGGAGCCCCGCCAGAACCGGCACCGCCTGCTCGGTGCCGATGGCGCGCAGAAGCCGGCAGACCCACTGCTTGGCCGCGAAGGTGGCGTCCTTCGCCGCGAGCACGGCGAGAAGGCGCGCCTCGACGACGGCGACGACCTCCGCCGCGGCGGACCTGAGCGCAAGCTCGAGCGCTGCCTCCTGTTTCCGCTCTCGCCCGAACTCGAATTTCATCAGCGCCGGGAGCGCGCTTTCGGGGAGCACGGCGTCGGCGGCCGCGGCAATGTCGGACACAGGCAGCGTGATGCGAATGTTGCGATACGCCACGGGGCCGTGATCGCCCTGGAGCATGAGGGGCCCCAGGGGTTTCTCGTCGTTTTCCCAGGTGGCGGCGCGGGTCGGACCCGTGACCTCGACGTTTTCGTGGACGAGGACGCCGTTGTGGACGACCTTGACGAAGCACGCGTTGGCGGTCTTCCTGCCGCTCGCGTCGAAGCGCGGCGCTCTGAAGACGACATCGAAGGTCTGCCACTGCCCGGGCGCCTTGCAGGCGTTGACACGGGGGCCGTGTCCCTCGTACCCGCCGTTCGCGCCCCAGCGTTCGTAGATGCCGCCGCAGTCGCTGTGCTTGGGGTCGGCCTTGGGGGCGTTCGCGGCGGCGTCCCAACTGTCGAAGACCTGGATCTCGTAGCGCGCCTGGAAGTAGACGCCCGAGTTGGAGCCTTGCGGCACCATGAACTCGATGTGGGCCTCGCAGTCGCCGTGCTCGATCTTGGAGTGGATGTTGCAGGTGCGCCCGTCGTCGCCGTTGACGATCGCCCCCCGCCCGGCCTTCCACGCCAGCAGGCCGGGCTTGTCCGGCCGTTGGGCGACCTCGCCCGCGACTTCCCACTTCCCGGTCGGAAGTTGCCAGGCGCTCATCACGGGGGCGTCGAGAAGCTCGACCGTGCGGGTTTCAGCCGCTCGGGCCGCGCCGCACGCCAGCGCGGCGGACATGGTGGCGAAAAGCATGCGGTTCATGTCGATTCCTTTCGTTCTCCGGCGTTGCATGGCCGAGCCTAGAGCGTCCAGGGCTCGCGATACGCCTTTCCGAGGAGGGCGCTCGCGCCGGGGTCGCCGATGATTTCCTCCGTGTCGGGATTCCACCTGATCTTGCGTCCCGTCAGCATGGCGATCTCGCCCAGCAGCCCCACGCTGATCGAGCGGTGGCCGATCTCGGCGGGCGCCACGGTTTCCCGGCGCGTTCGCACGCACTCCAGGAAGTTGCCCTTGTGGTCGTCGCTCTGGTAGACCTGGATCTCGTTCGGGCCGATTTCCTCGTCGAGGATTTCCTTGGGCTCGGCCTGGAGGGTGCCGCGGTTGACCAGGATCCAGCCGCGCTCGCCGTACCATTTGGCGCCGTGGGCGATGCCCTGCCCGCTGTCGTTGGCGACGGTCATCTGGAGCCCGTTCGCGTAGGTGCACACGAACTTGTAGCGCATGGGTACATCGTAGAGGCCGTCGGCGGGGAACTCGCCCTGGCCTTCCACCGCCACGGGCCCGGTGCGCTCGAAGCCGAGGCCCCACTGGGCGATGTCGATGTGATGGCCGGCCCAGTCGGTGAGCTGCCCGCCGGAGAAATCCATGATCCAGCGCCAGTCCCAGTGCGGGCTGTTGCCGCCGAAGTTGCAGAACGGACGGTAGGGCGCGGGGCCGAGCCACCAGTTCCAGTCGAGGTATTCCGGGACGGGGCGCGGAGGCTCGACGCCGTGGGCGCCGCCCGTCGGCAGGCCGACCTCGACCTTGAGAATCTTGCCCAGGCGGCCGTTGCGCACCAGTTCGACGGCGCGGCGGAAGCGCCGGTCGGACCGCTGCTGGCTGCCCGTCTGCCACACGCGGCCGTAGCGGTGCACGGCGTCGCACATGGCGCGGCCCTCGCGGATGGTGCGCGCGAAGGGTTTCTGCCCGTGGATATCGAGGCCCGCGCGGGCGGCGTAGATGGCCGGCAGCGCGTGCCACTGGTCGGGCAGCGCCGTGAACACCGCGTCCAGGTCGCCCCGGTCGATGAGCTCGCGGAAGTCCAGGTAGGTCTTGCAGGCGTCGTTCTGGTAGCGGTTGTCGACGGCGCGCTTGGCGTTCTCCCGGTGGCGCCGGTCGACGTCGCAGACGGCGACGACTTGGCATTCGCGCCGGCCGAGAAAATCGCCCAGGTCGCCCATGCCCATGGAGCCCACGCCGATGCCGCCCATGACGATGCGGTTGCTCGGCGCGACGGCGCCGCCGGCACCGAGGGCTTGCGACGGCACGATGGCCGGGAAGGCCGCGGCCGCCGCGCCGGCGGCCCCCAGGGTGCGTTTCAAGAAGCTCCGCCGCGTGAACGGTTGTCGCATGGCATCCTCCCGTGTCGTGAAATGTTGGCGGGTCGCGCGCAGGGTCCTCATTTCCGGTCATCGTACCCCAAGCGGCGTTGGGAAGGAAAGACGGAGAACGTCCGCCGGGGCTCAGAAAGCGGAAGCGGCGCCGGAGAGGTCTCCGCCGGGAGGCGGCTGCGCGCGGCGGCGGATCGCGTCCTTGTCGGTTTTTCCGGCGGCGGTCTTGGGCAGCGCGGCGGCGAACTCGATGCGGGTCGGGATTTTGAACGACTCCAGCCAGGGACGCAAGTTCTGGCGCACGCTCTTGGCCGAGAGGGTCGTGCCCTCCCGAAGGACGAGGGTCGCGCTGACGGCCTCGCCGAAAAGCGGGTCGGGGAGGCCGACAACGGCGCACTCGAGGACGCCGTCGAGGCGCAGCAAAGCCTCCTCGACTTCCTGCGGGCTGACGCGGTTTCCGCCCGTCTTGATGATGTCGCGCTTGCGCCCCGCGATGTAGAGGAACCCGTCCTCATCGCGCCAGGCCATGTCGCCGGTCCAAAGCCCTTCGGGGCGCAGCACCTCGGCCGTTTTGTCGGGCGCGTTCAAATACCCCGACATGACGTTGGGGCCGCGGGCCACAAGTTCGCCGACCTCGCGCGGCGGCGCCTCGGCGCCGTCGGGGCGGAGCACGCTCAGCTCGACGCCGGGGATCGGAATGCCGATCGAGCCCGGTTTGGCATCGAGGTGCTCGGGGGGGAGGTACGACAGGCGCGCGGAGGCCTCCGTCTGCCCGTACATGCAGAAGATCCGGAGCTTCGGCCAGGATTTGCGCAGCGCCTCGATGAGGGGCCGCGCGAAGGGTCCGCCGGCGCAAGTGGCGTAGCGGAAGCACGGCAGGTCGCGGCGGCAGAAGTCGGACTTGTGGACGAGGAGCGCGTAGTGGGATTGGACGCCCGAGAACCCCGTCACTCGTTCGTCGGCGATGGTTTGGACGATGGTGCTCGGGTAGTTGACGCGGTTGTCTAGGACGAGGCGCGCTCCGGCGGCGATGTGGGTGAGCAGCACGGAATTCCCGTAGGAATAGGCCCAGGGGAGGACGGCCACTTGGGAGTCGTCGGGCGCCAGGCCGAGGTACGCCAGAATCGATTCGGTGTTGGCGATGAGATTGGCGTGGCTCAGCATCACGCCCTTGGGAGCGCCGGTGGTCCCCGAGGTGTAGAGGATGAGGGCGAGGTCGTCGGGCGTTCCCGCCGCGCGGGGCGGCGGGCCTTCCAGGGTGTCGATAGTGTAGGGGTGGAAAGCGGTGCCGCCAGGGAGTTCCCGAGGCGGCGGCGCCGCGCATATGAACATCTCGAGCGCGCCGCCGGGCGCCGCGAGGTGCGTCGCCGCTCGTAAGTGCTGAGGGGTCAGGACGAGCGCCTTTGCGCCGCAATCGGCCAGGAGCGGCGCCACGGACTGGGGCAGCAGCGCGGCATTGAAGGGCACGGCCGTCGCGCCCATGCCGAGAACGCCGAACAGGAAGGCGGCGTACTCCGGCGAGTTGTCGAGATACAATCCCACCCGGTCGCCGGGAGCGACGCCGGCTTGGCGGAGGATTTCGGCGGCGCCGCCCGCTTTCCGGAGGAGTCCCTCGTAGGCGGTCGTTTTCCCGTCGATGGCATTCTTGAGCGCGATCGCCTCGGGGCGGTTCCTCGCATTCCGGGCGAGATAGTCGCAGAGGTTTCGGGCGCCGTCGGGCGCGGAAGAGCTCATGGCGCCGCGCGCCCATGCGGCGTTGCCGCTGTTTTGGCCATCGTTGTTACCACTCTGGGGATTCTTGGAACGCGGGAGGTTTCGAAGCGATTCCCACGGCTTTCGGAAAGAACCGCGGCCGCCTCCCGCTCCTCATGGTACGCATTGCGCGCGGGCGCGTCAACGCGCCCTCCGTACGCCGGCATGGCGCATGGCGGCGGCGGAGTCGAGGAGAGCGGACCGGCGGGCGAGAGAGGTGCCATGGAAGAGCCACGCCGCGGCGGTGGGAGCATGGAGCGCGTTTTCAGCACGCCTGTCCTGCCGCAATCCTCGCTACCGGAAGCCCGCTTCAATGTCCGGTGCGGTCGAAGAGGATGGTCTTGCCGGTTTTCAGAATGATAAAAAGGTCGAGCAGGAGGGACATCTTCTTGACGTAGTAAAGATCGTACTCCAGCTTGACCCGGGCGTCGTCGAGGGAGGCGCCATAGGGGTAGTTGATCTGGGCCCAGCCGGTGAGCCCCGGCTTCACGACATGTCGCTTCTCGTAAAACGGGATGTCGCGGGCGAGCTTCTTGACGAACTCGGGCCGTTCGGGGCGCGGCCCGACGAGGCTCATGTCGCCCTTGAGGATATTCCAAAGCTGCGGGATCTCGTCGATCCTGAGCGGACGGATCACGCGACCCACGCGGGTCACGCGCGAATCGTTCTTCTGGGCCCACTGGGCGTTGCCGGGCTCCTCGGCGTCGTGCCGCATGGAGCGGAACTTGTACATCCAGAAATTCCGGCCGTCCCGGCCGACGCGTTCCTGGCGGTAGAGAATCGGTCCCGGCGACTCGAGCTTCGTGATAATCGCCACCAACAGGCTGATCGGAAAGGTCAGGACAAGCCCCAGGGCGGACAAAAGGATCTCGGCCCCGCGTTTCGCGCGGAGGTAGAACTTGCTGCGGCTAAAACCGCCGGAGAACACGAACCATGCCGGTTTAACGGAGGAGAGCGGGATCCGGCCGATGGAGTTCTCCATGAAATCAGTGTAGTCGAACACCGAGCCGCCCTGGAGGCGGTAGTTCACCAGGATTTCCATGGGAAGGATGCTGCGCCGGTCCTCCTCGGCCACGATGACGGTGGAGATGTCCTCCAGGACGAGAACCTCCGCAAGGTTGTCGTAGGTGCCGACGACCCGCGGGTTGACGAGGCTCACGCCGAGGAGTTCCTTCGGGCCGATAAAGCCGGCGACATGAAACCCCGGGATCCTCTGGTCGAGAATCTCCCGAGCGACGTTCTTGGCCGGATCGCTGCACCCGAGAATGAGCACGCGCTGAAGGCGCCGGTGCCTCTGGAGGAGCTTGCGCACAAAGTGGCGCCACACGAGCAGTACGCAGCACCCGACCGCGGCGGAAGCGAACGCTCGCAGGCCCAGGTATTTCTCGTGCGGCAGCAGGGCCGAGAACGCGAGGATGGCGATCAGCGTGAAGGCGGTGCTCTGGCTCCAGCGCGTGAACAAGGACCGACCCTCGGTGCACGCCTGGGCGTCGTAGAGGTCACGGTAGAAGAACGCGCTCAAAATGAACAAGACGAAAAGGCCGACCTCATGGAGTTGCGCCGAGAACGAACTGAGTGGCGCTCCGCTCCGGGTAAGCACCTCGCTGACGGCGAAGGCCGCTCCGAAGGCTAGGGCCAGGTCGGCGAAGAAAAGAAGCAGGAAACGACGCGAGAAACCTCTCGTCAGTATCCGTACCATAGTCTCGACCGCAACTCCTTCCGAATCCTCTTCTTCATACCCCCCGGCGCTTCCGCGCGACCGGAGAGCCCTCGTAGTCTCGCCATTCAATCACAACGTATTTCGAAGAGATATCGACACCTCGTCGCGTTCCTCCCGCGCTGAGGCGATCTACCTCCTCAAAAACAACGGCGGCTGCCTGCGACTTCAGCGCGTCGCTCTCCCCGACGCGGCTTCTCCGCCGCCGACTTCTTCCCCTTCACTTCAAGGGTGTCAGTACCGTAGGACGATCGTCCGCTGCTTCGCGCCTCTCGGCGTGCGCCGGAACCGCTTGCAGACCCCGAACCCGCTAGCTGGCCGAAGGAAAATTGTAACTGATGTGGATTTTTTGTCCAGAGGGTAGTCGTAAACCTTAATACTATAATACTCTATGGAACGCGCGCTGAAACATGGCCGGCCTGTAATATGTTTGTCCGTAAATACTTACGGCGCCGACATGTCGGGGCGCCCGCGCGCCGGCCGCCCATTTTTCCTGTTTTTCTACTGAAATCTGGAATCGCAAAGCCGCGCGAAAGCGAACTCGGAAAGAAGCGTCCGCAGTTTCGCCGAGGTCCCCGCGAGCCCGGTGTAGTGCCGGAATCGCGTCGGGAGGGCGCACGGCATCCGCGGCTGATCCGGGTCGATCTCCCAGGGGTGCACGTAGATGATGCACGGCCGGCGCTCGCGGAGGTTGATGCTTCGGAGGGCCCGACGGGTGAGCCATAGGGGAAGCAGCCGGAGGTAGCCGCCGCCCGCCACGGGAAAGTTGAGGCCCGCGAAGCGGATCGTCGAGGGCGGGATTTCCAGGATGCTCCCGCCCGGGCGCTGAAGCGTGTGAGGAAACCGCTCCGCGCCCGGAACGCCGTAACGGTCGTGATGGATGGGGAAAATACTCGAGTCGTACGTGAAGCCTTCCTCGATCAAGACATCGAGCGCCCACATCGTCTCCGCCGTGATGGACCAGCTCGGCGCGCGGAACCCTTTCACCGCGGCGCCGCCAAGGTCCTCGAGAACGGACTTGGCCCGGCGTAGATCGTCCCGAAAGGTCCCGGGGTTCATCGCGCCGATCATGCGGTGCCGGTAACCGTGACAGGCGACTTCGTGGCCGCTCGCGGCAATCGCGCGGACGAGCGCCGGTTCGCGCTCGGCCACCCAGCCCAGGACAAAGAACGTGGCCTTGACCGCGGCTTCCTCGAGGAGATCCATGACCCGCTGCGTGTTCCGAGCGACGCGGCTTTCATAGGCCCCCCAGGTTTCGAAGGGCACGGTGCGCTCGAACGCCGTGACCATGTAGTAATCCTCGACGTCGACGGTGAAGGCACAGGGAACGCGTGCAGACGTTCCGGCGTCAGTGCGGAGCTTCTCGGTCATGGCCGCCTTTTCTATGTTTCGTCGAGCGTCTCGAAATGCATGGCGTCGCCTTCAAGGGCTCCGAGCCCGCCGTATCCGGGGCGCGCGCCGCCAGACCCTTCGTTTTCCGTAGGCGGCTGCGCCGCCTGAAGGGACGGCCCCGCGTCCCTTCGTTCAAGGCTATTCCGGAAAGGCGGCGGGCGCAACTCCGAGGGGTGGGTAGAGGCGCCGGGCGTTTGAAGGCAGATCTTTCATGAAAGCGACCTAAGTCTTCGGAGCAAGCGCGACAACCAGCATTCCGCGTATCCGGGGCAGGTGCCAAGGAATTTACGTCCAGCCTAAGCGTTTGGGGTGCGGCATGTTATGCAATTCACGGTGGCCAGCCATTCCGCTATCGACACCGATCGAATTCGTTTTACCCAGAAAATGACGGTGCGCAGCCGCTTCATATCGGCCCGTTGAAACGAGTTCGGACTTGCATGCGTGCGCCGCGCCATTCCGGACACCGATTCCGGGCATTCCGGACAGCGGACAGGGGCTTTGACGTGACGCTGGACAAGACGTTTACTGGGCACCCGAAGGAGGTGCCCAGTGGCAAGAAAGCGATTGTCCATGCGAAAGATTCGAGAAATCTTGCGGCTGAAGGCAGAAGGCCTCAGCATATGCCGGATAGCCCAGAGCCTCGGGATGGGGCATTCTACGGTGGGCGAGTACCTTGAGCGCGCGGAGCGCTCCGGCATCACCTGGCCGGTGCCCGAAGGACTCGACGACGAAGCGCTCCAGGCGCGTCTGTTCCCCGCGAAGGGGCAGGGCGAGAATGGCCGCGCGGCCTGCCTGACTGAGCCTAGGTGCATGCCGAATTAAGGCGAAAACATGTTACCCTGGCGCTGCTCTGGCAGGAATACAGGGAGCAGCACCCGGAGGGTTACAAGTACAGCCAGTTCTGCACGCGCTACCGGCGCTGGGCGGGAACGCTCGGCGCCTGGATGCGCCAAGAGCACAAAGCCGGCGAGAAACTCTTTGTCGACTATTCCGGCGACGGCATCCCCATGATCGACCCGCTTTCGGGAGAACGGGTCACGGCCCAGCTCTTCGTCGCGGTGCTCGGGGCGAGCAACTACACGTACGCGGAAGCGACGGCGACGCAGACAGCGCCGGACTGGCTTGGGTGTCATGTGCATGACCTGGAGTTTCTCGGGGGCGTCCTCGGCATGATTCCTATGGGTTTGCGCCCCGGGAACCTTGATGACGGGAGCGGGCTCCCTGTAAGACCAAGATTCAGCCGCGACTTACGGTCGATTGGTTCGTTCGCGGTATCTATGCTATGATGCTCTAGCCTGGGCTTTCACCAGGACACTTGCTTCTTCAAGGGATCGCGACATGCCCAATCTGGCCAGGATCTGGCGCAAATCGAAAGCCATTGTCCGCAAGGGCCCCTCAACTCTACGGAACATCGTTTACGCCAGGCTCGGCTACTGGCCCGTCAGTCGGATCGATGGCTGCGACATTCAGCCGATCCCCACGTACTGTGTCAGCCTAACCCGCGCCCAGTCGCGTCGCCGCCTCATGGCGAAACAGGCCGAAACCATGGGACTCTCCCGGTTCCGCATCCTCGACGCGGTGGATTCGCGCAATTTGGATTACGAACGCCTCAAACAAGACGGCCTGTACGACGAGACCGTTTGTCGCAAATATCATCCTAATGGACTTTCACTCAACGAGATCGCCTGTAGCCTGTCTCATGCGACGGTCTACGACCTGATCGTAGAAAACGGGGATCCCGTCGCCCTCATCGTCGAAGACGATGCCCTTTTCGTAACACGACGGGTCAGCCGATTCAGGCTCGCCGACATCCCGGCTGATTTCGATGTGGTCTTTCTCAACGCGTTCCTGGATCGAGAACCACCGCGCGGCCACATCCAGGGCATGATCTATGACGACTCTTCCTTTGCGGGCTCCGCCGCCGCCTACATTGTTTCTGCGCAAGGCGCAAGGAAGCTCCGAAACGTCAGCCGGCCCGTCATTCACGCCGCGGATGGGCTTCTGGGCCGCTCCATGTGCACCCTTCCGGGTGAGGAGAACCACCCCTTCCGGCAGCGTGGGGCCGCCACGACTATCACCGGTTATATCCTGTACCCCGAGTTGGTCATCAACGGTTCCATCGGCCATTATCATCTCTCCGAGGTCATGAACGCTAGCGACTGATCAGTATCGGGGAGCAGCGCGGCGCGACCCAGTCCACCTTGCCCCGGGCACGACAGCCGGTACGCTCCGGCGCGCGGCCAGGCCTGCATCGGGCTCCCCGACGACTAGCACAAGAGCATCGTCGGATATGTGTGACGGCGGGATTCTCCAGCGGGGTACGCGGGGTCACCCTGTGTCACAGAATCTGAGGGATTGCGCCCTACTCCGGCGGCAATCAACATGGGAGCCAGCCGTGGGCAGGCAGGAAGCGGGCAACGATAGTGTTCGTTTAATGTAAGAAGTGCCGACCAACGTTGAATCTCTTCGGCAGGGGCATATGCTCCTTTCTGGCCTGGTTTTTGCACCCTTACGAGAGACGGAAACGCAGGCATCGGTTGTGGTTGATAAGGTATATCCACACGACTGATACGCGACGGACCACCTTCGCGATCTTCCGATGCCTTTCCGCTCGGCAAACAGCGGGAGATTCCTTAACCTTATGTTTCCGGGTACGGTATACTGACTACCGTAATGTCTTTGTGGTCCTTGGGGCATTATGAGTCCACAAGAGGCTGTCTCGAAAGAGAAACTGATAAACGGGGCTTGCGGCGGCGCTGTCGCCGCTCGTGCAGGCGCTTGGGTGCTTTTGCGGCAATCGCAGCTCTGTGGATTTAAAAAAAGCAGCATCCCGGTTATGAGAACCTCTCGGTTGCCTCGAGGCCAACAAGAAACTGGGACTTCGTTTCCCAGAGGCTCTCTGAGAGTGGGTCGTTTATGGGCATGAAATTGCGTGGCTCTTTCGCAGTCAGGGGCATGCCCTCCTTCTACGGCCCTGTTGACGTGCTGGAGTACCTACTGCGTTGGCCGCCTTTGAGATGGGCTTTGGCTTCAGTGTGCCTGTTGGTTTATTGGGCACGCCGATACATTCTCAGGAATCCGTACGCTGCCGCCAAGGCTACACTAATGTGCCAGCGCCAGCTATGCGCGACCGGCGATGGTCGTGTCCCTGCGGTAGTACTCCGGATTAACAAGGATCTACAGCGCTTATGCGCGCCACACTGTAAGGGCCTTCTGCACAGTTTTCTCCGATCCAGACATGCGCAGAGGCTCGCGAACAAGTTCCGTGGCTATGGAATGCACTACACAATAAGACTGAAGCACCCCCGCCCTGACGAAGACCCGAGAAGGCAGGGCGATTTAATTGTCCTGAAGCCCCGTATCTCGCCAAGGGAGAAGGGGGTCATCCTCGTGGCGTTCACGGAGTCTATAAGTAGCCTCTTGTCGCTCTACAACGTAACCGGTTTGCTGAAGGACTATCGTCTTGTCTTGGAACCAAGCTCGTTTGGTTACCAAGATGTGAGTTTTCTCATGCTCTTGGGCTTGGGCGGAGACATCGTTGTGCAAGCGCCGTACGAGCCCGACTATGATTACATAATGCACCTTGGGAGCAATCTCCATCCCACGCGTCTCGGAGCGGGCGACTGGATAGACGCGGACTCATTTGTTGCAACGGACAAGGTGGAGAAACAATACGACGTCGCGATGGTAGCGAGTTGGAGCAAGATCAAACGCCATTCGCTGCTCTTCGCTGCGGTTTCTAGGATTGAGCGGTCGCGGCTTCAGAGGGTCGCGCTCATAGGCTACCCAGCATCCGGACGGACTGCGGAGGATATCAGGCGTGCGGCTGCACGCTACGGTGTCCTGGATCGAATCCACATTCACGAGAATATCCAACACGAGAAGGTGGCTACAGTCCTTCAAGCGTCACGTATGGCCGTTTTGCTGAGCCCGAGAGAGGGTGCCAATAGGGGAATATACGAGGCTCTTTTCTGCGACATTCCGATCATCGTCTCTGCGTCCAACAAAGGAGTTAATCGGAAACACGTAAACTCCAGTACTGGGTTGCTTGTTGAGGATGCAAAACTCCATGAGGCAATCGAGTCGGTTCTAGAGGAACCGTTTCGTTTCTCTCCGCGGGCCTGGGCGCTGGCGAATACGGGCTACAGGAACTCGACGGTGCAACTCAGTGACCTTATAGAGGAACTCGCGAAGAGACAAGGGGAAGAGTGGACGCACGGCCTGTTCTTCAAGAAGAACGCTCCCGGTCTTCGCTATGTACTTGAGGAAGAGCGGCTGCGTGCAGAACCAAGTTACGTACTTTTGGAGAGCTACCTTAGGAACGAAAAAGCACATTGATTGTGGTACGAGCTGAGTGCGGGAACATGTCACTCGAACCGTGGAGTCGAGGAAGAAAGCGGGCGGCTTCGTGCTGCACGAGCAAGCTCGCGACAGGAGACGTCCGGGGTTCTGGATGTCGAGTGGCCCATTTGCTGGAGGTGCTCGATGGGACTCGCTGTGGCACGGAATCCCATTCGTCCATAGGCGAGCGCAGGAAAAGAAACCGCGACGGGAGGGCGTTTTTCTATGAAAAGATTCCGTACCGTACGAGACATACGCCGGGGCGTATGCGAAGAGTTGCTGCAGATATTATGTCTTTTATTTCAGAAATCTCGCGTCGCTGAATAGGTTTCGGCCACTGCCACAGTATGTGTGCCGTAGGGCGAAAATGAGATAGACTAGTACACAGGAGGACACGGCGGTCGTGTTCCGACCTTGGATGAAACAGGTAGGCTTAAGCGAATGGAGCTTGATTTCACAAGAGGAGGTAAAAATGGTACCCACGAGACTCCGAATGGTGCTTTGGGGAGCCTGTGCAGTGAGTGTTTTCTATAATACAAACCTGTGTGGCGCCACACGGTTTTTTGCCGATGGGTTTGAGAATGGCTTTGTAAACTGGAACATTGAGCCCCGCGCTAGCTCCATAGATACAACATATGCGCATTCTGGTGCATGCAGCCACCGCAGCGTTTTCTCTCCCTATCCGCATCCTACCATTGCGATCCTGAATTTCAAGCACCCAGCTAGTAACAAATTATTTCTTCGGTTCCACTGGCTGATGAAGGACGTACCTGAAGGCTTCGGCAAGCTAGGGCGGTTCAACGCTGTCTCAGGTGGTACGGCTGGAATGGAGTTGTGGTATGACAAGTCGTGGACTACTGGTATATTTTGGAGTGCCGCTGGTACGGAGTTGAAAGGCAGCTTCGATGGCCGGTGGCCGGGCAATAAGGTCTCGGAGCAGAACGTTTGGCACAAGTATGAAGTCTTCATTGAGTATAACGTTCCAGTGTCTGCTGCCAACGGACGTTTAAGGCTGTGGATTGATCGGCCTGACGACCTGCCCTTCGAGTCAGCCAATGCTTATAAACCCATCGATGTCCAAAACTGCCAGTTCCGGAATACAGCAGTACCTTGTGTGTACGAGATGCTTCACCTCCCGACCAACTATAACAATGTCGGCGGCGCTACTTACTTTGACGACGTTGAGCTGTGGGACGGTCTACCGGACGTACTGCCGCCTAGGCCCGAGGATTCCCCGCCACCCTCAGCGCCCAAGATCCAACTGGATTACTGAGAATCCTCCGGGCTACGCACCCTTAGCTATCGAGAACGGCGGTGAGTTTCCGGCAAGCATGCGTGGGTCGGAGAATTCTCCGTAATCTTGGGCAGAGATGAGCGCGCGGGCGTCGGACTGCGGCGAGTCGCTGGTCGCGCGGCCGGTCGTTATCTGGTCGATGGCCATCCCGGCACATGGGCGGTACCGGGAAGACACCTTACGTTGCAGAGCCCCTCGCGCGGCCAGTTATCCGACGCTTCGCCGGAGCGTCTTCCCGGTCCTCGGGCCATGATCCAGCGTAGCGGCTACGAGACCGCGTCCGCTGGCGGCGTTGAAGCGTCGCCCCCGGCGCGCCGGCCGCGGCTGCGCCCGCAGCCCTGCCTTGGCACGCAGCGGTGGCGCGGTTCGCGAGAGCACACCATGGGGCGGCGAGATTGGCAGAAGGGCGGGGCCTGCGGTGGCGGCGTCCCCGCCGGGGAGCATCGCCGGCGCCGCGGCAGCGGCGGCGCACGCGCTATCCGCTATCCAGCGGCGCAAGCGTTGCCTTGTAGGTC
>ERZ1026792.111-NODE-111-length-90470-cov-14.671995_pt1 | contig 90470 bp, 81 predicted proteins | sample MGYA00520884_ERZ1026792 | MGnify/ENA primary metagenome ERZ1026792 (study PRJEB33270, sample SAMEA104284473) | anaerobic digester metagenome | biome: Anaerobic digester microbiome; feature: mesophilic sludge digester; material: Anaerobic digester biomass | place...
ATTTTAAAAACGTAACAAATTGATTATCTGATGTCAACTTTATAATGATTTAAAACTTGTTGATAACTTTACAGGTTATTAACCGATTTTTCTCGATTTTTGTCCTGTTGCCTGCAATGTGGGTTAATAACTCCGGTCAAAATCAACGACCCGAAATAATTTCGTGAATCACAGAAATATGGTATTTTCGCCCCCTGTTTTGTGGTTATTACATTATGTGGATCAAGGTTTCCCGCATCATCCTACGCAATAAATATGCTCTTTTAGGAATTCTGCTGCTGATCACCCTGTTTTTCGGGTACCATGCCCGGCAGGTTGAAATGTCGTACGAACCTGCACCCCTCCTACCTCAGAAAGATAAGGCGTATACCGATTATATCAGTTTTACGGAGGTTTTCGGGGAAGAGGGAAACCTGATCATCCTGGGCGTCAGGGATCCTGATTTTTTCGACATTGACCATTTCCGCAGGTGGCAGGAGCTGTGCATCCGCCTGGGGGCCGTTGACGGGGTTGAGAACCTTCTCTCCCTCTCCAACAGTTATAATTTGTTAAGGGATACCGTCAATAACAAGTTCATCATCAGACCCCTCTTTCCCAAAGAAATTGAGGGTCAGGAACAGCTGGACTCACTGGCGACCAAATTCAGAAACCTGCCGTTTTACAGGGATATTCTCTATAACGACACTGCGCAGACTTTCCTGTTGGCCATTACCGTCAACAAAGACAAGATGCGGAACAGCCAGCGCGAGAATTTGATCAGGTCTGTCAGGCGGATAGGGAATACGTTTGAGAAAGAGAGCAATTTAAAACTCCATTATTCGGGATTGCCCTATATCAGGGTGGTTACTTCCATGAATATCAAAAAGGAGATTTACTTCTTCAGCATCCTTGCCCTTTTTGTCTGCATTGTTTTTCTCTATATTTTTTTCCACTCTTTCAAGGCGGTAATCATTCCCTTATTCATTGTCATGATCCAGGTGATCTGGTCCCTGGGAATGATGGCGCTTCTGGGGTATAAGATCACCCTTCTTACAGGCATGATACCTCCCCTGCTGATTATTATCGGCATGGAGAACAGCATTTACATGCTGAACAAGTACAACTTCGAGTTTGCGCAGTACAGCAATAAGATCAAGGCTTTGCAGCGGGTGATCATCAGGATCGGTACTGCAACGCTGATGACCAACCTGACCACCGCCGCCGGCTTTGCCACGCTGGTGGTCACCAAAAGTCAGATAATGCGTGAGTTCGGGATCATCGCCTCCCTGAATATCATCAGCCTTTTCATTTTGACGCTCATTTTAATCCCTGTCATTTACACTTTTGTCAGGCCCCCCTCTACCCGGCATCTCAAATACCTCGACAGCCGGTTTATGACTCGTGTAATTGACCGGTTGATCCTGATCACAAAGTACCACCGCAAGGCCGTCTATGTCGGCGCATTGTTGTTGCTGGCGGCAGGGATTGCCGGGATCACCATGATGAAGAATTCAGGCTTTATCGTGGATGATATTATCAAAAGTGACCCTGTTTACCAGGATCTTAAGTTCTTCGAACACAATTTTCACGGGTTGATGCCTTTTGAAGTCATGGTCGACACGAAAAAAACCGGCGGGGTCATGCAGGCATCCACTTTTCAGAAAATGGACCGTCTGGAGCAGAAGCTCGCGGAATACCCCGAATTGTCGCCCCCTCTTTCTATCCTCAACCTGCTGAAGTTTTCAAAACAGTCTTTTTACTATGGCGATCCCGGCTATTATGCCCTTCCCAACAATTACGAACGGGGTTTCATCCTGTCGTATGCCCTCCGGGAGAATGACAATGCCGGACTTCTGCATTCTTTTTTGGACAGTGCCCGGCAGGTCACCCGGATAAGCTACCGGATCAAAGATGTGGGTTCCCGGAAAATGGAAATCCTGTATGACCAGATCAAGGCAGATATAGACTCCATATTTTCGCCCGCTGATTACGGCGTGGTGGCCACCGGGTCGAGCGTGACTTCCTTCAAAGGAACGCAATATCTGTTGCATAACCTCTTTTCCAGCCTGGGCCTGGCGATTCTGCTGATTTCGCTTTTAATGGCCCTACTATTCTCTTCTTCAAAAATGATCTTCATTTCGGTTATTCCCAACCTCCTGCCCCTGTTCCTTACTGCCGGCATCATGGGGTATGCCAATATCCCGATCAAGGCATCCACAATTATGGTTTTCAGCGTTGCCTTTGGGATTTCAGTTGACAGCACCATCCATTTTCTTAGCAAATACAGGCTGGAGTTGAAGCAGAACGGTTGGGACATCCGCCGTTCGGTGGTTTATGCGCTGCGGGAAACGGGTGTGAGCATGATTTATACTTGTGCCGTTCTTTTCTTTGGTTTTGCCATTTTTTCCCTGTCAAAATTCGGAGGCACCCAGGCCATGGGAATGCTGGTGAGTCTTACCCTCCTGCTGGCTGTGACTTCCAATCTCATCCTGCTTCCTTCGTTGCTTAGCGGATTGGAAGAATTCACCAGCAAAGCGAGTTTTGAAATCCCGTTGATCGAAATAGACAATGAGGAGGAAGAGATCAGGCAGCTCGAGGAAGAGAATCACATACGGGGACTCAACCATAACACTTAGGGATATGAAAGACACAGACCAGTTGAAAGCATTGGTGGAAGGAGCGGTACAAAACCATCTTCAGCAGTGGAGACATAAACACCCTGAAAACTTGTACGCGCCTGTATGTTATGCTTTGGAGGCCGGCGGCAAGCGACTCAGGCCACTCCTTGTATTGGTGGGATACCAGATATTCGGAGATCATGTCGAAGAAGCTCTGCCTGCGGCGCTTGCCATTGAGGTATTCCATAATTTCACCCTTCTTCACGACGACATCATGGACAAGTCGGAAATCAGGAGGAACCAGCCTACCGTACATATCCGATTCAGTGACAACAATGCCATCCTTTCGGGCGATGCAATGGCCTTTCTGGCATATAGCCTTCTGATGGAGTTGAAAAGCAACAGACTGGAGGAGGTTATCGCCTTGTTCACCCGCACGGCGGTTGAAATATGTGAAGGGCAGCAAATGGATATGGATTTCGAGGCAAGGCTGGATGTTTCCGTGGAGGAGTATCTGGAGATGATCAGGCTGAAAACCGCCGTTTTGATGGCATGTTCCCTGAAATCGGGCGCATTGCTCGGGGGAAGCACTGATGAGGAAGCTGATCTCCTTTATGAGGCCGGGATCAACCTGGGTCTGGCTTTTCAGCTCCAGGACGACTATCTCGATACTTCCGGCGACGAGACGACTTTCGGGAAAAAAATCGGGGGAGATATTCTCGCCGACAAGAAAACCTTTCTACTGACCGAAGCGCTGAGATCTGCCCGGGGAACCCGCCGGGAGGAACTTATTTCCTGGCTCGGCAGGGATAAACTGCCGGGGGATCGTAAAATCAAAGCGATACAATCTATTTTTGCCGATTTGCAGATTAAGGAAAAAACCCTGCTAAAAATTGGGGAATACAGTTCCAAAGCGATAGCAACACTTTCGTTGCTTAAAAAGGAGTCTTTCAGGAAGGAACCCCTCCTGGCGCTTTTCAGCAGTCTGATCAAAAGGGAGCTTTAGGAAAATCTCCTTTTCGTAAATTGTTTTGCGTAATGAGAAATCATTAAATTTGTTTGCACCTAATTTTGTTAAAAACAGGCAAAATATTCATTTTATGAAGGTAAACTTAGGGAAAGTCGTTCAGGTGATTGGACCGGTGGTTGATGTAAGTTTTGAGGAGGAAGGGAGCACGCTTCCCAACATCTATGATTCCCTGGAAATTATCAGGGATGAAGGGAACCTGGTCATTGAATGTCAGCAGCACATTGGTGAGGATACCGTAAGGTGCATTGCCATGGATGCCACTGATGGAATTCGCAGGGGGATGGAGGTAATTTCCACCGGAAGTCCTATCAGGATGCCGAAAGGGGAAGCTGCGCTGGGCCGATTGCTCAATGTGACGGGGAATCCGGTAGATGGTCTTGATCCGCTGCCCAAAGACGGACTGGAAATTCACAATGATCCGCCAAAATATGAAAACCTGACCACCGAAACGCAGGTTTTATTCACAGGCATCAAGGTGATCGACCTGATAGAACCTTATGCCAAAGGAGGGAAAATTGGATTGTTCGGCGGTGCCGGGGTGGGCAAGACCGTTTTGATCCAGGAGCTTATTAATAATATTGCTTTGGCATATAGCGGATTATCAGTTTTTGCCGGTGTTGGCGAGCGGACCCGGGAAGGGAATGACCTGCTCAGGGAAATGATCGAAGCCGGAATCGTCAATTACGGTGAGGAATTCAAAAAGTCCCTGAAAGCGGGAAGTTGGGACCTGTCGAAAGTTGACTATGAGGAGGTGAAAAAATCGAGGCTTGCCCTTGTGTTCGGGCAAATGAACGAGCCCCCCGGAGCAAGGGCCCGGGTGGCGCTGTCGGGACTTACGATTGCCGAAAGTCTTCGTGACGGTGACGGTTCGGGGGGAAAGGACATCCTTTTTTTTATCGACAATGTGTTCCGTTTCACCCAGGCCGGATCGGAAGTCTCTGCCCTTCTGGGGCGCATGCCTTCGGCCGTGGGATACCAACCCACCCTGGCCACTGAAATGGGAATTATGCAAGAGAGGATCACCTCCACCAAAAGCGGATCCATCACATCGGTTCAGGCGGTGTATGTGCCCGCCGATGACCTTACCGACCCGGCACCTGCCACTACCTTTGCCCACCTGGACGCTACCACCGTGCTGAGCCGGAAAATCACAGAACTCGGGATTTATCCGGCCATCGATCCACTGGACTCCACCTCCCGGATCCTGACCCCCGACGTGGTAGGTGAAGAACATTACCAGTGCGCCCAGCGCGTCATCCAAATTCTTCAGCGGTATAAGGAATTGCAGGATATCATCGCCATCCTGGGAATGGAGGAACTGTCGGAGGAAGATAAAATTGTCGTTCATAGGGCCAGGAGGGTCCAGCGCTTTCTTTCCCAACCTTTTTTCGTGGCTGAACAATTTACTGGGACCCCCGGGGAGTTGGTGGCTATCGGCGATATCATCAAGGGATTCAATATGATCCTTGACGGAGAAGTGGACCAATATCCGGAGGCTGCTTTCAGCATGGTGGGAACCATTGAACAGGCAATCGCCAAGGGAGAAAAAATACTGGCTGAAACTTAAAGAAATCATTTTCAGAATATCCCGGGAGGCCTTTTATGTTACTCGAAATCATTTCACCCGATAAAATCATCTATTCCGGCGAAGTTACCCTGGTACAGCTTCCCGGCACCAAAAGTTCTTTTGAAATTCTGAAGAATCACGCCCATATCATTTCCACCTTAAAAAAAGGAACTATCAGGCTGATTGAAACCGGCGGAACGGAAAAAACCTTTCCGGTCGACGGAGGGCTGGTGGAGAATGAAAATAACAAAATTGTCGTTCTGACCGGTGGGTTTTGAGGTATTCATTTTAAATGAACGCTGTTGACCTGGCGGGATGTGCCCTTTTACCGATGAAAAAAACGAAATTTCTGTTTATCAGGTTTAGTTCCATCGGCGATATCGTACTGACTTCGCCCCTGGTGAGATGCCTGAAGCAACAGGTGGAAGAGGCGGAAATCCATTTTGTCACCAAACACAAGTACCGAGAATTGCTGATCGGAAATCCCAACATTTCGAAAATTCACTACCTGAATGATCATTTCGGGCTGTTGCTAAAGGAGCTTAAGGAAGAGAACTTCGATTATGTCATTGATCTGCATCACAACTTGCGCAGCTTCCGCATAAAAAGATCCCTGGGGATACCTGCCTGTTCTTTCCATAAACTGAATCTGTGGAAATGGCTTTTGGTAAATCTGAAATGGGACCTCCTTCCCGACCAACATATTGTCGACCGTTATTTCAATACCCTTTCCCGGTTTCATGTTATTCCGGATGGCTGGGGGCTTGACTATTTCATCCCTGCGGGGGAGGAGTACGATATTTCACGCCTTCCCGAAAGGTATAGGCAGGGATATGTCGCCGTGATCATCAGCGGGACCTATGCCACCAAGCAACTGCCTGCCTCCAGGGTGGCGGAGATTTGTGAAAGTATTTCTTATCCTATGATCCTGGTGGGGGGCAATTGTGAAACTCCCATGAGCCGGGAGATTGACCGGCTCGTGGGGGACCATGTGCTGAATCTTGCCGGAAAAACCACCATCAGCGAGTCGGCGAGCTTGGTCCGGGATGCCCGGCTAGTGCTGACCAACGACACGGGAATGATGCATATCGCCGCTGCCTTCCGGAAAAAAATCCTCTCCTTCTGGGGCAATACCGTTCCCAAATTCGGCATGTACCCCTATAAGCCGCATCCTGCCTCGAGAATCATGGAAGTGAAAGGACTCCCCTGCCGTCCCTGCTCCAAATTGGGGTATGCCAGTTGCCCGAAAAAACATCTACGCTGCATGAACGATCAGGATATTGCCGGGGCAGTAACCTGGATCAGGGAGAATTACCAGGAGTAATCCTTTACTCAGGTTTGCCGGATCATCTGACCATCCGCGGTCTGTTAGGGTGCGAAAACCACAAAACTGAAATTGTCGGCCTGTCCTGTGGCGCCGGTATGGCTCATGAAATTCAGCTTAAAGGTTTTCCCTTCATATCTGGCCATCACCAACCCGGTGAGAATGAACAAAAACTGAGTGAATAGTCTGCCATTTTCAATCTTTTATCCTGCCGAAGGTCTGCGCCATTCTTTCTAATGCTTCCTTTAGGAGGGAGCGGGGACATCCGATGTTGATCCGTTGCCAGCCGTCGCCGCCCAAGCCGTAGCAGGCGCCGTTGTTCAATGCAATTCCGGCTTCCCTAACCAGGAATTCTGACAGTTGAAGGTCATCCATGTCATACTCCCGGAAATCGAGCCACACCAGAAAGGTGGCTTCGGGGGTCATCACTTTTACCCTGGGAAGGTGTGTAGCCAAAAATTGTTCCAGGAAGCGGTAATTTTCCTCCACATAAGCCATCATTTGGCTGAGCCATTCATGACCGTGGTTGTAAGCGGCTTCCAGGGCGACGGCACCGGGAATATTACCGTTGCCGATGTGAAGGGTCTGTATCAGGGTGTTGAATTTTTTCCGGATCTCAGGGTCGGGAATAATGGTGTAAGAGGTGGATAATCCGGCCATGTTGAAAGTTTTGCTGGGGGCCATGCAGACGATGGCATGGCGTGCGGCTTCTTCCGAAACCATCCACCAGGGTGTGTGGCGATACCCGCTGTATATCAGGTCGCTGTGGATTTCGTCCGACACGACCATGATACGGTGCCGGTTACAGATTTCAGCCAAGGCTTCCAGTTCCTCCCTTTTCCAGACCATTCCCCCGGGATTGTGGGGACTGCAGAGGATCAGCATCGTGGTGTGCTCATCTATTATGGTTTCCAGGTCATCCAAATCGAAGTGAAACCTTCCTTTATGCAGTCTCAGCGGATTCAGCGAAACTTCCCTTCCGGAACCCCTGATACTTTCGTAGAATGGGAAATAGACGGGGGGTTGCACAATGACCTTGTCTCCTGATTGTGTAAAAGCCATGACCGCCACCGTAACGGCAGAGACCACTCCGGGGGTGAAGGAGATCCACCCTTCAGGGATGACGGTCCCGTAAGAATGGTCTATCCAGGAGATGATGCTGCGGAAAAAACCTTCCCCGCGGAAGGAATATCCCAGATTTTCATGGTCCATCCTGCGACGGATGGCTTCCATAATGAAATCCGGAGTACGGAAATCGGTATCGGCCACCCAGAGGGGGAGCAGGTCATCACTACCGAAAATCTTTTTCAGTGCATCATACTTGTAGCAGTTGGTACCGCGCCGGTTGACGATTTCGTCGAAATTGTATTTTTTCATTCTTTCTATACTATATTTTTATCCCGGGAACCCGGGGTGCCCGGTAAGGCTGGTTTTTCAATTTTACGGAGGAACAAACCGTGTTCTCCCTTTTCTGCTTTCAGAATAAAACCGAAGCGGTCCAAAGCCAGGCACAACTCGAAGTCGGCTTCCGGAGCCCATTCCTGGGAACTCTCCTCAAAAAAGCGGGCACCCGAACCCTTCCTGATCTTCTCCCGCATGGCCTCGAAATCGTTGGATTGAACGGTCAGCTCACTCCGGATATATTCCGCGCAGAGGGTGTCTTCATCGGTGGGATGCTGGCAGGCATACCCCATGCATACCAGGGAAACAGAGGAAGGATTTTGATCCCGGATATAACGCACTATGGCTCCAGCATTTACAAAACTCCCCGTAATGATCTCTCCGGCGTGGACCGCGTTCACAATGCCCTGCGTACCCGAACTGGTGGTGTGGATTACAGGCTTGCCTCGGTATCCCGACTTTAAAAGCTGGGAAGGGGAATTCCCCAGGTCGAAACCTTTGGGCCGCCGCTCATTCCGCTCCCCCATCAAAAGGGCATCCTCCAGTCTCTTCTTCAGCAGGAAGGCTTCTTCCAGCGTGCCCACAGGATATATGGGACCCAGACCCTGTCCGGCCGCATAGCAGGCGGTTGAAAAAGCCCTGAAAACATCAATGATCACCGTCAGTCCCCGGGCCTGGCGTGCTCCTTCCAAAAGTTGCAGAATTTTAATACCCATTGGTTTATTTAAATTCCTTGGGAAAACCGCCTTAAAATTGACAAAATCTTATGAGAAGACAAAGATATCAGAAAACTCGCTGTGACGGGAATTTTTTTTCTGCGGCCTGTATCAGTGTATCCCGGTTCAAATGAATGCCCTGTTACATGAAATGCGGAGCATCCGGGAAAAACAAATACATTTGCAAAATTAAACTTTTGGGCTGAATGTAAGTCGAAAGTCAGCATCTCATTCATAAACCAATTCAGAAGGTGAAAATTTCAATAGAAGATCTCAACAAAGTTTACAAAGGGGGTAATTGGGCGTTAAAAGAGATTAACCTGGAGATTCCCAATGGCATGTTCGGGCTTTTGGGGCCGAACGGGGCAGGGAAATCCACGTTGATGCGGATCCTGGTCACCCTCATGAAACCCTCCAACGGCAAGGTCACCATCAATGATCATCTCGATCTGATGAAGAACAGAAGGGAGATCAGGGCCATGCTGGGATACCTGCCGCAGGATTTCCGGTTTTTTGCAAAGCTGAAGACTTGGGAATTCCTCGATTACACAGCCCGTCTGGCAGGGATGAAGAACAAGGCCAAAAGGCACGATGCGGTGGACAGAATGTTGGAAGAGGTGGGATTGTTTGAGGCACGCGACCGGAATGCCAACCGTTTGTCGGGGGGAATGAAAAGGCGTCTGGGAATTGCCCAGGCGTTGATTAACGATCCCAAGATCATCATCGTGGATGAGCCGACCACCGGTCTGGACCCGGAAGAAAGAATCAGGTTCCGGAACCTGCTTTCCCAAATCAGCACCCGGGATGTGATCATCATTCTTTCCACGCACATTGTGGGGGATATTTCCAGTACCTGTGAAAACATGGCCCTGCTCAACAAAGGGAAGCTCGCATTTACCGGTTCCCCCGAAGAACTCGTCAGGGAGGCAGAAGGGAAAGTGTGGCTGATTCAGGCCACCGAAAAAGAGTATCTCGAAATCAATGAAAAGTTTCCGGTGATTACAACCATCCCTTCTGACTACGGTTGGGAAATTCAGGTGGTTGCCGACCAGATTAACGGCTATTATGGAAAACAGATAGAACCCAACCTGGAACATGCCTACGTCTATTTTATGGAGAATAAACTGAATCAGTGGATAACCGCCTGATCAAAAAAAAAGATTATGATATCGCTTCACAATATTAATTCCATAGCGAAATACGAGAGAAAGACCTTGTTCCGCAGCTGGTTTTTCCGTATTTTCAGCATCCTGGCGCTGGTAGTGCTTTTTGCCATGAACCTGGGAATGGTTTCCGATGCCGGTCAACCCAATTGGATCATGCGGGCCATCCCTTCTTCGATTCCCTATTTCAATTTGTTGATTTTGAATGTGGCCCAGGCCATCATTGCGGTTTTCCTGGCTTCCGACTTTTTGAAAAGGGACAAAAAACTGGATACCACCGAAGTGATTTACATGCGGTCGATGACCAACGGGGAGTATGTGATCGGTAAAACCCTCGGAAATATCCAGGTATTCATGATCCTGAACATTGCCGTCCTGGTTATGGGTTTGGTTTTCAATCTGACAGCTTCAGGCACTCATGTTCCCTGGATTTCATATTTGATTTATCTTCTGCTGATCAGTATCCCGACGCTGCTATTCATCATGGGACTCTCTTTTCTGCTGATGAGTCTGATCCGCAACCAGGCAGTTACTTTTGTAATCATCCTCGGTTACATCGGGCTGACGCTGTTCCTTATTCAGGATGCCTACTATTATGTATTTGATTACATGGCTTTTAATATCCCGATGCTCAGGTCTGAAGTCATCGGATTTGGCAACCTGGAAGTAATTCTGGGCCACCGGGGCATCTATTTCTTCCTGGGATTGGGATTTATTTTCCTGACGATATTCCTGTTGAAAAGATTGCCCCAATCGGAATCCATGACCTGGTTGTCGGTGATTTTCAGCATAATTTTCATCGGTGCAGGGGGTGTTCTGGCTTACCGGCATGTCAACGGTTTCGTTCAGGACGACCATTTACGGAGTGAGGCGGTGAAACTGAACAATCACTATGCAGCACTTCCCGTGGCCGATGTGGTAAAACATGAACTTAAGCTTCAGCACAAGGGAAACACCATTTCCGTTTCTTCAGGGATGATGGTGGTGAATAATACCCGGCAATCTATTGATACATTGGTTTTTACCCTTAATCCCGGTTTAGAGATTTCCGCTGCGGAAGTGGCGGGCTCCCCGACACCGGTCATCAGAAAGCAGCAACTTGCCATCCTTCCTTTGAACACTCCATTGGTCGGTAACGATACCCTGACCGTTGACATGAATTATGACGGAACCATCGACGAGGCCTATTGTTACCTCGACATCAGCACTGAAAAGCAACGGGAGAAGTACGGCGAATTTGTGATCAACATCGACAAACGGTATGCTTTCATTACCCCGGGATATCTGCTGCTGACACGGGAAGCGGGGTGGTATCCTGAAACAGGCGCATCTTTCAGCACCAGGAATTTCGGTTGGAACCGGGTATATTTTACCGATTTCTCATTGGAGGTTGAAACGGACACTACGCTTCAGGCCATATCTCAGGGTGAGATCCAAAGTCCAGCCCCCGGCCGGTTTATTTTCAGAAATGAACAGCCTCTTTCACAAGTGTCGCTGGCTATCGGGAACTATGTGCAAAAGAAACTGGTATCTGACGGTGTGGAATTCGGGATCTGGCATTTTGAGGGGCATGACTTTTTCACTGAGGCTCTGCCCGAAATTAACGATACCATTCCACAGATTATCGGTGAGCGGTTCAGTGATTTTCTCCGTGTATACAACCTGACCTATCCTTTCAAGCGTTTGTCCATTGTGGAAACGCCGGCGCAATTCACGTCATATCAGCGGATATGGACTTTTCAGCAGGAGTTCCTCCAGCCAGAGCAGGTTTTTTTACAGGAAAAGGGCTTTATGCTCCGCGACCTGGATGTCAAAAACTCCATTAAAATGCAAAAGCGGTATGGTAATCGGCAGGGAATGGCCATGACCGACAAGGATTACCAGATCAGGGCTATCAACAATATTCTGGGGAATTTCACCCGCGAAGGGGGTCGCCCCAATATCCGCTTCAGGGCTGGGCAGGTGTCCGTTGCCTCGGAATCAGGCAATCCCTATTTTATTTTTCCGCAGCTCTATTATTTCAGAAACCATGTGAGGTCGAACCGTTGGCCTGTGACCAACCTGGTGCTGGAAGCCTATTTTAAAAGCCAGTCTTCCGATATGGGCGGAGGATGGATGCGTGACATGACAGGTCTCAGTGAAGACGAATCGGCCAATATCGCCCTGCAGGATTACTCGTTTGAGGAGTTGCTGGGCAGCAAAGATCATGAAGCGCTGGTGGATAACCTAATCAAACTCAAGGGTGACGTGTTGTTCACCATGGTTCAGGCCAAGGCCGGTGAAACTGAATTCGGGCAATTTCTTCGGAAAAAGCTGGAAGAAAACCAGTTCAGGGTGATCACTTTTGACACCCTGGACCACCAGATCGGGAAGGAGTTTGGTGTGACCATCACTCCCTTTATGGATAACTGGTTCAAGGAGAGAAAACTGCCGGGATACCTGATCTCGCCGGTCACTGCCGTCAACACGAAGGCGGGTGATCAGATCAGGACGATGGTTACCTATAGTGCGAGCAACACCTCGGAAGTCGATGGGGTGATTAAACTGATCTTCCGGATGGGGGGATTCGGAGGAGGCGGTCCAGGACGAATGAGGGGAGGTATGAGCCCCGGCGATAATATTACCAAAATTCTCTCCCTGAAGGCCGGAGAAACCAAAGAAGTCACTTATCTTTTCGACAGCGAGCCCAGGGGATTGACCATCAATACCCTTACATCGGAAAATATTCCCCAATCCCTGATGCAGTTTTTCGGGAAGGTAGAAGAGGATCTCAAGGCGAAACCCGAGGAGGGAGAGCGCGTTCTGGACAATCCGGTAGCCATGCTTCAGCCCAACGAGATCCTGGTTGACAACGAAGATTCTGGATTTTCATACACGGTAAACGACAAAGTCTCGTTGCTCCACAAACTACTTGTCAAACAGGAAACCAGTGAACTTAAATACCAGGGGTTCAACGATTGGCGGCCTGCGCTGAATTGGACCAATACCACTAATTCCAACTTTTATGGTCATTATGTCCGTTCGGCCCATTACATCAAGTCGGGCACCGGTGAACAGGCAGCTACCTGGTCGCTTCCGTTAAAGGAATCAGGTCATTATGATGTTTTAGTTTATGTGTATCCCATGGGAGGCCGCCGCGGTATGGGTATGGGCCGGGGAGGCCCGGGCCGGGGAGGTCAGCAGGAAAGCGGTGAATACCAATACTTCATCACGCATGATGACGGGGTGACGGAGCAAACTCTCCAGCTAAACTCCGCAGAACAGGGATGGAACAGCCTGGGCTCTTTTTACCTGTCACCCGGCAAAGCCAAAGTGGTGCTCACCGATAAGTCGACAAGCCGGACGGTTATCGCCGATGCCGTTAAAGTGGTCAAAAATTAAAGAATAACATATTAATAAAGGTTATGAAACCATTTGTAAAACAATTTCATGTTCGAAAGGCAGCATGGGTGGTCGTCCTGTTTTGCCTTGCACTTCCATCTCCGGCGCAACAATCGCTGACCCTCGAAAAAGCCCAGTCCATCGCTGAAGTGAACAGCCCCAGCATGCAACTGTCACTGCTTAACCTGGAAAGGTACCAGAATAACCTGGAAGCCCAGCGGGCCGCCCTGAAGTCGAAATTCAGCCTGAGCGTGAATCCGGTGGATTACAGCAACACGCGCCGTTTTGACACCTTTAACTCAAAATGGTATACCAACGAAACTTTTAATTCCAACGGAACTTTCAGAATCGAGCAACCCATTCTTGCTACCGACGGGACAATCTCCCTGATCAACAGGTTTGGATGGCAAAGCAGTAAAGTGATCAGGCCCGGTGTGTCGGAAGACGTAGTCGACTTAAATGAACGATTTACCAATAATCTATACGTTAACCTGAGCCAGCCGTTGTTCACCTATAACAGGCTGAAACTTCAGCTCAAGGAACTGGAACTGAGCTATGAGAATGCGAACATCAGTTATGCTATGCAGCGCCTGAACCTGGAAAGGAATGTCACTCAGTACTTTTACAGTGTTTACATGGCCCAGATGAATCTCACCATCGCCAGGGAAGAACTGGCCAACACCCAAAAAAGCTATGAAATCATCAAAAATAAAGTCGATGCCGGCCTTGCCGCCAGTGAGGAACTCTACCAGGCGGAACTAAACCTTTCCCAGGCAAATTCTACCGTTCAAAACCGCCAGGTTTCCTTTGAAAATGCTAAGGATGACCTGAAAATGTATCTCGGGATGGATCTCTTTGAAGATATCCTGGTGATCGCCGATGTGGAAGCCCAACCGGTACCTGTCGATTTGCAAAAAGCCATTGACAACGGTCTTCAATACAGAATGGAATTGCGTCAACGCGAAATAGACCTGGAAACCAGTCAGTTCGATATGATCCGAACCAAAGCGCAGAATGAGTTCAATGGAACCATGAACCTGGCCTTCGGGATTATCGGGGATAATGAAAAACTTCTTGATATCTTCAACCAAACCACCAGTAATCCCCAGGCACAAATTTCTTTTAACATTCCGATCTTTGATTGGGGGGAAAGGAAGGCACGGATCAAGGCCCAGGAAGCATCCATGAAAAGCCAGGAAATCAATCTGGATGAACAAAAGAAGCAGATTATCATCGATATCCGTCAGGTATACCGGAATTTGCAAAATCAGGTGAACCAGATCGAAATTGCCCGTCAGAGTGAACGTAACGCACAGCTCACCTATGAAATCAACCTGGAAAGATATGAGAACGGGGACCTTACGGGTATGGACCTGAATTTGTACCAGACCCAGCTCTCTAACCAGAAAATCTCCTATGCCCAGGCCCTTATCAATTATAAAATTGAGTTGCTGAACATGAAGATTCAGTCGCTCTATGATTTTGAAAAAGATCAGCCCATCATCCCCATTGAATTGTATAAAAATGACAAATAAGTAAACAAACGAACATGAAGAAGATAGCAAACATTCTGGCATTTGCCGCCTTGCTGGCTTTGGGTGCCTGTAGTAATCGCCAGCAATCCGAAACGGTTGATCTGGCTATTCCGGTTTCCGTGGAAGATATCCGCAAAAAACCGATCGAGAAATACATCAATACAACGGGAACGGCCAAAGCCATCCAGGAGGTAACCCTTAGTACGGAGATGGCCGGGGAATATCACCTGCTGAACAATCCCGCCACAGGAAGGCCGTTTAAGTTGGGTGACCGGGTACGGGCAGGGCAGACTTTGGTCCGTCTGGAGGACCAGGAGTATGTCAACGGTATCGCCCTGGATGCAAAAAAACTGAATCTGGAAATAGCCAGCCAGGAATATGAAAAGCAGAAATCGCTATACGAAAAGGGAGGGGTTACCCTACGGGAACTTCGGAATTCGGAAGTTTCAGCAACCAACGCGAAATATGATTTCGAAAATGCCCAGGTACGGCTTTCCAAAATGAGTATCGCTGCTCCCTTCTCCGGAATTATCGTGGATCTTCCCTATTTTACGAAGGGAACACGCATCAACTCCGGGCAGGCAGTGGTCACCCTGATGAATTATGAAAAAATGTACCTTGACATCAACCTGCCCGAGAAGACCATTTCGGAAGTCCGAACCGGCGAGGAGGTGATTGTGACCAATTACACCCTTACCGAGGATACCCTCAAAGGGTTGGTATCAGAGCTTTCCCCGGCGGTAAGCACTGAAACCCGCACCTTCAAGGGCAAATTGCTGATCGAGAATCCCGAATTGAAACTCCGTCCAGGCATGTTTGTAAAGGCTGATATCGTTGTTGCCCGCCGTGACAGTGCCATTGTCATTCCCAAGAGCATCATCCTCTCCGGTAACAGGGGTAAAGTGGTCTATGTGGTGGACCAGAGCACAGCCCGGGAACGACGGATCAATACCGGAATTGAAAACCAGGACTTTGTAGAAGTGGTTAACGGTCTGAAAGAAAATGAGCGCCTGGTGGTCAAAGGGTTTGAAACATTACGCAACGACTCAAAAGTGAAAGTGATCAAATGAGAAAATTATCCCTGTTTTCAGTCAATTATCCGGTTACGATCCTGATGGTCGTTCTGGCGGTCGTGCTGCTGGGGTATATCTCTTTCGACAGGCTGGGGATGGACCTGTTTCCTGACTTGCGGTCGCCGCGGATTTTCGTGGAGATCACGTCGGGAGAACGGCCCCCCGAGGAAATGGAAAAACAGTTTGTCGAAAATATAGAAGCTCTGGCCATCAGGCAATCAGATGTGGTGCAGGTCACTTCCGTAACACGGGTGGGAACATCGCAAATCACCGTGGAATATGCCTGGAATAAAGATATGGATGAAGCATTCCTGGATTTGCAGAAAGCCCTGAACTCCTATACGCAGAACCAACAGATCGACGAGCTGAAAATCACCCAGCACGATCCAAATACCGCTCCGGTGATGCTTGTGGCCCTTTCCCACAACGAAATCACCGACCTGAACGAAGTCAGGAAGGTGGCGGAGAACTACATCCGGAATGAGTTGGTGCGCCTGGAAGGTGTCGCCGAGGTTGAACTATCGGGAGAAGAAGAGAGCGAGATTGTCATCGAAACCGACTTGTACCGGTTGGAAGCACAGAATCTGACTCTCGATGATCTGAGTTCCCGGATCGAAAATTTTAACCGGAATGTTTCGGGCGGTCAGATTTCGGAGATGGGTCTTCAATACATCGTCAAAGGGATAGGCCTGTTACAGGGACCTGAAGATTTCGGGAACCTGATTGTCGGTTACAAGGCCACAACCGCGGAATCGACGGCAACAGGCGCTTCCGGGAGCGGTCCCATGGCAAGCATGGCACCCGTCTACCTGAAAGATGTGGCTACCGTGTCGATGTCGAACAAGGAACCTGTCAATATCGTCCATTTGAACGGAAAACGATGCATTGGCCTTTCCATTTACAAGGAGACCCGGTTCAATACCGTCAAGGCCGTGGAACAGATTGCCGAGGCCATGGAGAAGATCGCGAAGGCGCTTCCGGGCTATCAGCTGACGCTGGTGAGCAACCAGGGGACTTTCATCAAGGACGCCATTTCTGAAGTTAAGAATTCAGCCCTCCTGGGGATTGCCCTGGCAGTGGTCATTCTTTTCTTTTTCCTGCGCCGAATCGGGACCACCCTGATTGTGAGCCTCGCTATCCCTTTCTCCATCATTGCCACTTTCAACCTGATGTATTTCAACAATCTAACCCTCAATATCATGACTTTGGGAGGGTTGGCCCTGGGGGCCGGGATGCTGGTTGACAATGCCATTGTGGTGATTGAAAATATCTTCCGACATCATGAGGGAGGTGCCAGCGTGAAAGATGCCGCCGTCAACGGTACCGGTCAGGTGGGGGGCGCCATCGTAGCTTCCACCCTGACCACCATCGTGGTATTCCTGCCTATCGTATACCTGCATGGTGCGTCGGGAGAATTACTCAAAGACCAGGCCTGGACCGTCGCCTTCTCATTGTTGTCCTCCCTGTTTGCCGCAATCTTCCTGATCCCAATGCTCTACCACTACTTCTACAAGAACAAGACGGCACCGGTAAACCGCCGCTCCCTGCAAATGAACTGGTACGGCACTCTTCTTGATAAGGTATTAAATGCCAAAGGGTTGGTTATTGTGGCGGCACTCCTCCTGACTGCCGCTTCTTTCCTCCTGGTTCCGCTGATCGGCACCGAATTCATGCCTCAGACCGAAGCACGCGAACTCTCCCTGAACCTCAAACTTCAGGAAGGTACACGCCTGGTAAGAACCGAAGCAACGGTCAGCAATGTGGAAAACATCCTTAATGAATATATAGGCGATGACCTTGACATGATCTATTCCCATGCCGGACCAAGTACCGGGCTTTCCGGAGATGCCTCCTCGGTTTTCGAAGGGGAAAATACCGCCGAAATCAAGGTAATCCTGAAAAATGAATCCGCAATCACTGCCGATCAGGTGATCGCTACCATTGACCGGCTCACCACCGATATTCCTGACCTGGAAGTATCCTTTTCCAAACAGCAATCTGCACTCAGTTCCATATTGGGTACCGATGAAGCACCCGTGGTGGTCGAGATCAAAGGGGAGGAGATGGAGGAGATCGAAAAGATTGCCCTGGAAGTCCGCCAACGAATGGATTCCGTACCGGGACTGTTTAACATCCAGTCATCGTTTGAGAATGGAGCACCCGAAGTGGAACTGGTTATAGACCGCGTAAAGGCCGGGATGTATAACCTGAATGTCAGTACCGTGGTAAGTCAGTTGCAGGATCAGCTGCAGGGGAAAAATGCGGGTCAGCTCGAGTATGGAGGAGAAATGCGCGACATCACCATCAAACTCCCTGAAACCCGGCTCTCAGAGATCGAAAACATGACCATCCGGTCAGGGAGCCAGTTATTCCGACTGAGCGAAATCGCCGAGATCCGGCACGGAGAATCCCCCCGGGAAATCCACCGTCGTAACCAGAACAGGATCGGAAAAATCACAGCCCAAATGGAACCGGGAATAGCCCTGGAACACATCTCAGGCGAAATCAGGGAGGCTACGGCTGACATCGCCCTTCCATCCGATTACCAGGTAACAATTACCGGTGATGAGGAGAAAAGGGCAGAGTCCATGAAAAACCTGGGATTTGCATTAATCCTGTCGGTGATCCTGGTATTTATGGTTTTGGCTTCCATCTTCGAATCGCTGATCCATCCCTTCACGATCCTGCTGACCATTCCCTTCGCCCTGGTGGGGAGTATCCTTACCTTTTTCCTGATGGGCCGTACCCTGAATATCATGGCCATTATCGGGATCATTATGCTGGCGGGGATTGCCGTGAACAGTTCCATTATCTTGATTGACAGGATCAACCAGCTTATCAGGGAGGGACTAGATCGCCGGAATGCCATTATCACCGCGGGTCAACAGCGGCTCAGGCCGATTCTCATGACGACGCTGACCACCATCCTGGCACTTTTCCCCCTGACCTTCGGGTTCGGGGAAAGTGCCCAGCTGCGTTCTCCTATGGCTTTGGCAGTGATCGGAGGACTGATTTCGTCAACTATCCTGACCCTGGTGGTCATTCCCTGTGTCTATGAGGTGTTCGACCGCCTTCATCCTGAAAGGGCAGACAAGGGAAATGAGATGGAACTGTAAGAGTATTAATTAGCTAAAAGGTTGACCAGATGAGGTTTATCATCAATAGAAAGGTTTTTATCAGCATGCTGTTCCTGGGAATGACCCTGCTGGGGTACTTCTCTTACAAGCAGCTGCCGGTGGAACTGATGCCTGACGCCACCCTTCCAATGCTGTATGTGCAAATCTCCTCCCGCCAGGAAGTTGATCCGGAATATATGGAAAACCAGGCGGTGGTCCCTGTTGAAGGTGCCATCGGCACCCTCGAAGGGGTGGAGGATATGGAAACCTCGCTTAGCAACAGACAGGCTTCCATTCAGATCAGTTTTAAGAAAAATGTCAATTTCAAATACCTCCATTTAAAATTACAGGAGAAGATAGACCAGGTAAGGTCGACCCTTCCCGAAGGATTCACCGTGACGGTTGCCCGTGTCGATGCGAATCAACTCAGCAACCAGTTTATGGAGATCCAGATCAGGGGAACCGGAGGTACCGACCGTATCCGTAACATAGTCGACCAGGAGGTGGTCAATGAACTCCAGAATATTGACGGGATTGCCTCCGCCACTGTCTATGGCGGAAAAGAGCGCTCCATAGAAATCACTGTCGACATGGCAGCCTGTGATGCTTATGGCATCACCCGCTCCGAGATAAGCAGCGCCCTCAGCTCCAATTCCCTCAACAGGACCTTTGCCGGGTATCTCCATGAATCCGGCCGGCTGTATTATGTTCATGTCTCCTCGGAATACAAGAGTGTTACCGACATCGAGAACATTGTCATCGCCGAAGGCCCCATCCTGCTCAAAGATGTGGCTGACATCTATTTCGGCGTCAAGGAGGAGACAACCCTGAGCCGTGTTAACGGTCTGGATGCCATCTCTTTGTCGCTGGTGAACGATTCGCAGGCCAACCTGATCGATCTCTCCCACCGGACCAAGGAAATTATCGCCCAACTGAACAGCAAGCTGGCTTCCAAGGAGGTGGAACTTGTCATCCAGACCAATATGGCCGATACTATGGAGAAGAATATCGACCAGATCATTTCCCTGGCGCTGGTCGGGGGACTCCTGGCGGTTTTTGTCCTCTGGATTTTCCTGAAAAATCTCAAAATTGTGGGCATCATCGCCCTGGCCATTCCGGTTTCGGTGTTCTCAGCTTTTAACCTTTTTTATGCCTTCGGCATTTCGATCAACAGCCTCACCTTGGTGGGGATGGCGCTGGCGGTGGGTATGCTGCTCGACAACAGTGTGGTGGTGCTGGAAAATATCTACAGGCTTGCGGGCAAAAAATACACCCCTGACAAGGCTGTGATCCAGGGAACCACCGAAGTGTGGCGAAGCGTGGTGGCAGCTACCCTGACAACGGTGACGGTCTTCCTACCCTTCATTTTTTCTTCGGAATACATGATCAGGATCCTGGGAACCCATATCGGGGTGTCGATCGTATCGACCCTGGTGATCTCGGCCATCGTGGCCCTGCTGCTGATTCCCATGGCCACCCGGGCGCTGCTGAAAAGAGACCACGGCCACAACCTCTTTTATGAAAAGGTGACCACCAACAACCGGATCATCCAGGTATACGTAGTCCTTCTGAAAACTGCCATGCGCAATCCGGCAGCTACGGTGATCGGAGCCCTGGTTGTTTTCTTCGTATCTGTTTTCATCGTGAATGCCATCAGCGTCAATGCCCTTCGGGAAGTTGACCAGGACACGTTCTCCGTTTATGTGACCATGCCAACGGGATCGACCCTCGAATCGACCGATATCGTGGTTAGGGAATTGGAAAGCCGGATTCCGGAAGTTAAGGAAATTCAGGATTATTCTTCCAGGATCCAGGAAGAGGAAGCCGTCATCACCATCAAATTGAAGGAGGATTATTTTAAAATCGCCAAAAGAGAGATTGCCGAGATCAAAACCGATGTGGAAAACCGGCTCACGAATATCCGCAATGCTGAAATCAGTCTGACGCAACCCACTTCCAGCCGGGGTTTAGGGGGAGGAGGCATGGGCGGTGCAGGTGGTATGGCCGGGAATTTCGGCCGCTTCTTGGGAATCGGCACCAACCAGGAAAGGATTGTCATCAAGGGACAGGATTTTAACGTGATGCGTGGCGTGGCGGAAGATCTTCGTTATTTCATCGATGAGTTGGAATCAGTCTCCAGCGTCAACGTGAGTGTCGGATCCAACAGGCCGGAAGTCCACCTTCTCTTCAATCAGCAACTGATGACAGAATACGGGGTTACCCTGAACAACATTTCCGGGGAACTGAGCTCCTTCGGCAGGGAGTTTAGCTCGGGAGTCACCTTCAAGCAGGGGACCGAAGAGTATGATATCATTCTGAAGGAGAAAGGAGCTGATGAAGAAGATAGAGACAAAACCATTGACGACCTGCGGTCCCTGAAAATCAACAGCAGCAGTGGCGTTTACGACCTCCAGGATGTGGCTGAGATCATCTATTCCAGCGGCATGGCCAACATCACCCGGATAAATCAGGAAAAGCAGATCGAGGTGAATTATCGCTTCGCTTCGGAGGCGGAACAGTCAAAAGACCTGCTGACCGCCTACAGGATGGAAATCGATGATGTCGTGGAGGCATACAACCTGCCTGCAGGGGTGGCCGTCCAGGTGATCCATGAAGAAGACCAGTTCAATGAATTTTATTTTCTCATCGCCGCAGCCTTCATCCTGATCCTGATGATTCTGGCAGCCGTATTTGAATCGCTTTCCACCCCCTTTGTCCTGATGTTTTCGGTGCCCCTGGCCGCGATAGGCTCCTTTCTGGCCCTTATCATCACCGGAAACAGCCTTTTCAATGCGAATACGCTTACCGGTTTTATCATTCTTCTGGGCGTGGTAGTCAACAATGGAATCATCCTGATCGACTTTACCAATATTTTAAGAAAACGGGGCCACCGGAAATCCAGGGCTCTCCTGGAGGCAGGTCTTTCCAGGGTGCGTCCCATCCTCATCACCGCCATTACTACCATCGTGGCCATGTTCCCGCTTGCCCTGGGCCAGTCGGAATACGTGGGAGCCATCGGCGCCCCCTTTGCCATTACAGTCATCGGGGGACTGTCCGTAAGTACCCTGCTCACACTTGTCTTTGTGCCTACCTTGTATGCCGGACTTGAAAATGCCCTGGAATGGATGCGAAGTCTCTCCTGGAAAATCAAGATCATTCACCTTCTCATTTTCCTGGCAGCCCTTTGGTATATCTTTTCCCGGGTCGATTCCTTCATTTGGCAACTCCTGACCTTCATGCTGGTCATCATTCTGATTCCCGGACTGACCTGGTTTGTCCAGAACAGCCTGCGGACAGCCCGGACCAAACTGATCGGCGAAAAGGACCCGATAAAAATCGAAGTTCATAAGCTGGTGAAGATCTATGAACGGGACACCAGGTTTGTGCGGGAGTGGAAATCAGGCCTGAAAATCAGGGAGCGCATGGGTCTGAAAAGGGAGTATACCCAACCCCGCGATTTCTATGACCTGATTTGGCAGATCCCGCTACTCGGTTTCCTGGTGTGGTTCACCTTCTTCCATCTGAAGCACAACTTCTGGATGCTCATCCTGTCGGTAATCATCTATTTCTTCCTCTTTTTGCTCTGGCAACCCCTGCGTACCGTATTGTGCAACAAGCACGTTAAAAGCGGTAAGGCAGGTCTACTTAAGGTTCAGAAATGGGGATACAACCTGTTGATGTGGGGTGTGCCGGTTTTATTCCTGGTCATCTTCTATCTTAAATGGGATAATCCGGGAATGGTAGTTTTTACCGGGATTCTTGTTTTTACCTTGTTGATCATCTACAGCTCCTCGGAGTATGTTCACAACAAGAATGTCAACGTTGACAGGATAACCGGCAGGTTCAGCAAACTCCGGCGGGGCTATTTCCGGATTGTCAAAGAAATACCTGTCATCGGAAAACGGAAAAAACCCTTCAAAGCCCTTAATGGCGTTTCCTTGGAAATCACCACAGGGATGTTTGGTTTGCTGGGTCCCAACGGTGCCGGGAAATCAACCATGATGCGGATTATCACCGGGATTTTTGAGCAGAGCTACGGCAAAATTTATATCAATGGCCTCGATACCCAAATATATCGGGAGGAACTTCAGGGACTTATCGGTTACCTTCCCCAGGAATTCGGCACCTATGAAAATATGACCGCCTGGGAATTCTTGGATTACCAGGCCATCCTGAAAGGGATCAACGATGTGAAAACCCGGAGTGAGCGGCTTGAATATGTGCTGAAGGCGGTCCATATGTACGACCGGAAAGATGAAAACATCGGTTCCTATTCCGGAGGGATGAAACAAAGGATCGGAATTGCCCATATCCTGCTCAACCTGCCCAGGATCCTCGTGGTGGATGAGCCGACCGCCGGACTGGACCCGCGGGAGAGGATCCGGTTCAGGAACCTGTTGGTGGAACTGAGCCGTGAACGAATCGTCATCTTCTCCACCCACATCATTGAAGACATTTCCAGCTCCTGTAACCAGGTCGCCGTCATCAACAAGGGAAGCCTGAAATATGCAGGAACCCCCAATGACATGGTCAGCCTGGGAGAAGGATTCGTATGGCAGTTTACACTTTCCGCCGCGGAATTCGACAAATTCCCGAACAAGCAGATGATCACCAATCACCTGCGCGATGGTGAGAACATCAAAGTTCGCGCGATAGCAAAGGAAAAACCGGTGCCCGGTGCCGTCAATGTACGCGCCCACCTCGAAGATGCCTATCTATGCCTGTTACGCGATATTGCCTGATGTACGGAAATAAATGAATGACATGAAGCTGTTTCAGAAAAATTCACTGATCAACCTGTGGCGGACCATCCGCTACAACCTGAAAATTATTTTTGCGGGAAAATTTATCTGGTTCCTGCTGGCATCCTTTGCTTTCTACCTCTTTTTTGCGATTATGCAGGTATTTAACAACCAGGCAATAGGTGAAGGGGACATTTACAACCTGATCATGTTCCCCGGCGTGCTGCTGGTTTTTTATCCCTCGGTCTTCGGAATCCAGAATGACGAAGATTCCCGGATCCTGGAAATCCTCTTCGGCATTCCCAACTACCGTTACAAAGTATGGCTGGTCCGGCTCATCATGGTATTCGTCCAGGTATTCATCCTCCTGATTGCGTATGGTTATATCTCGTCCATCCTGTTATACCCTGTCAATCCTTTTGAAATGGCTTTTCAACTGATGTTTCCTATCGGTTTTCTGGGCGCGGCGGCATTTATGTTTTCCACCGTGATAAAAAACGGCAACGGAACGGCGGTGGTGATGATCCTTATCGGGGTGGCCCTGCTGATCTTGTCTGAAAACCTGCAACGGTCACAATGGAACATATTCCTGAATCCCCTGGAACTTCCCGAAAACTTCAATCCCATCATCTGGAGCAGCATCGTTACCCGCAACAGGATCTTCCTGGGGGTGGGCATGGTCATTTTTCTGCTGTACGGGCTCTTTAACCTTCAGAAACGGGAACGGTTCGTTTAGCTGAGGTTGAGGCTAAGACTGAGGTTAAGGATAACCCGGATACCGTTTAATAGGGAAATCCTCCTTTTCTGCCTCTTCTTGTTCTGCGATAAACAACCGAAAGATGCCGGCAGCAAAATGCAAGTTGCATATGTGAAACTAAAAAATAAACAAGCCATGAATCCGAAAAGAGAAACCCGAATGTTGTCCGGAATTTGACCCTATTCCCTGGGATGACCAGGTCGTTAAATGGCAGGAGAAAAAGTTCATCAAAGAAAAGGTTCGCACGTTCTTTTTCATGCCACTGAACTTTGAGGCTGTGATGGGGTGAGTTTTTGCACGGGCCACTGCCGCTGGAGTTAACTTGTCGGAAGGAATGCTATGGCCGTGAAGGGGTCCGTTATGCCATCCGGATGATGATGGAACCCAAACTGCTGGTAAAGAACAGGTAAGTGCTGAATTAAATGGAGAAATTAATAATTCAACGGATTGATGCAGGAAATTGCGGGTAGACCTACTATTCACCCTTTTTTGTTCATCGTGGGCAAGGCAGCGGGCTTTTTTGCCTGGCTTATGCCGGCCCTTTCGCTGGCGGGAAAAGGGAGCCTGCACCAAACGGCTGGCAGGGCGTTTGATTATCTGGCGCTGATAGCGCTTATCCTTGGGGCGGTTCTGATCCTGATCAGTTCCTTCGCCCTGGGGAAATCCATCCGGATCGGACTGCCCACCGGAGAAACGGTTCTCAGGACGAAGGGCATCTACCGCTACAGCCGGAATCCGATGTATGTAGGAGTTCACCTGGTTACCCTGGCGGCAATGCTCTATACCCTGAAATGGTGGATTATTTTGCCCGGACTCTTCAGTATTTATATCTATCACCTGATCGTTCTGGGGGAGGAACTTTTCCTGGAGAGACGGTTTGGTGAAGCTTTCCGGCAATATATTCAGAAGACGGGTAGGTACTTCTGGAAAATTTAGCACCCTGAAGGCGGCAGTTGTGGGAAGATCCGTCAGAGCCAGGAAACACTTCCAGGGTGACGAGTGCCCGTCGGTCAATAATTTCCAAAGTCCGGATTGTTTGTGGTCACGACAGCCGTACACTCCACTTCCACCAGCCAGCCGGGGCGGCAGACAGGGGCAATGGCCACCACCACCGGAATCTCCGGGTAATGTAAATTCAGGAAGGTCCTGATAAATCCCGTGTCAGCAAGGTCACGGAGATAGACAATCATGGAAGCAACATCCTCCATTGAGGCGCCAGCCTCTTCAAGAAGAGTACCAATGTTCTCAAAGGTCCGTTGCGTTTGTTTTTCAATATCATTGAGATGAAGGATCCTGCCTTTATGATCGATACTGGCAGTTCCGGAGATGAAAACATGACGACGGTCGCCGTAATCCACGGCGGTGCCGCGTTCAAATGCCACCCCGTAATCGTGCGTGGGACTTAAGTGGGTATAAGCCTTTAAAAAGATCAGCTGGTCCCGGGAGATTCCTCCGATGGCATAGGCATCCATGTTTACAAGGGAATGCGCCACTTCCGACTGACCTTCAATGCCTGTGCTGGCAATGAAATGCGTGTCATGCGACAACCCTTCCCGTTCAAAAACCATATTCCTGGCTTTCACCATGCCGGAATAATTGTTGTCGATATCTCTGACAAATAACCAGGTGCGAATACAGTTGGCTTCAAGGGTCAAGGCCTCCCTGCCCAGCATTCCCGTGTAGTCCTCCAAGATAGCCTCCATCTGAAGGAAGGAGTTGTCAGTAGCCGTCGAGATCAGTCCCGAAGTGTAGATGTGGCGATACCCGTTATGAGAAAGATGGAAAGAACGGCCGTTAAGCTGCACTTCCACCGGGTCTTGGTGAAAATCAATGAGGTAGATCCATGCCAGGAGTTTGTTTCTCTCCGCAGGAGGCTGCTGAATCACTGAAACGGAAGTTCCGCCGTTAAAATTTAAAACCGGTTCCAGAAAAGAGGCCTGGTTCGCGATGTCACTGGCAAAAAAGCGCTGGAACACAATAACGGCATGCCCGAGATGTAACTCCTCTGCGAACCTCAGGGCGGCTTGTTCAATGCAGTTGAACTGAACAGCGGCGGAGGTCCCGGGAGGCGGCGTGATGACAAGATTGTACTCGTCAGCCGTGTTCCGTCTGAAAACGGAATAACAGACCTGTGTGCCTTCCGATGTATTTATTTTTCCGAACTCCATCAGTAGAGAGGTGTTTTATTTTCAAGTGCCGAAGCTACTCATTTTTTGAAATTATCTGGCAGGGATCCCCAAAAATGGTTATATCCCGGAGAACATCTGAACCCCGTCATAAATAAAAAAAGCGGAAAACAGAAGCAGGACGATCCCCAGCAGCCTCATGATCCACCGGTAGGCCTTGCCGGAAAGGAATGAGCGGGTTTTGCCGGTCATCCGGGCCACCATAATTTTGGAACCTGTCAGGAGGATATAAAATGCCGCAAAAAAGAGGATTACCGTAATCACCCCGTCCTGGCGGGCTTTGATTGCCGTAGGTGCACCTACCGTGATCCAGAAAAGGTAGGGGTGGGGATTGAGCAGGTTGGCCACAATCCCTTTTTTGAGTGACCGGGGCTGCACATTTTCCGTGGAATTTGCCAGGCCCTTTGTTTGAAGACATTCCCATCCGAGGAAAAATAGGAAAATTGCTCCGGCAAAGGCGATGATTCCGACGGCGGCCGGTGATTTGCCCAGTCGGGCCAGGATCAGCAGGGAGGCCAGGATGATCGGCAGGTCGGTGATCAGGGGTGAAAGCGCTACTTTTATCCCTCCTCCGGGGCCATGTTTTAGAGATTCACTGATCACCAGGGTCAGCAAAGGCCCGGGCGATATCCCTGCCGAAAGTCCCAGGGTAGCGCCCAGCATGATGTATGTAAACAAATCTCCGTTGGTCATCTTTGACTCCTGACGGGATCAGCAGACCAATGACCTCAACTGACGCAGTCCCTTCCCGTCATTCAGGCTCCTTTTCCCGGCGATAAAACTAGTCAAAGTATCGGAAATCCTTCTGATGATGCATTTTTTTCATCAGAGGCAGTTCAATCCTTTGCATCATCACCGGCAAGGAAGAGCCCGGACACTCAATTCTGATTGTTCCCTTTTGCCGGCGAAGGAGCAAGCAGACCTGCCAGTGCTCCGATGCTTGCTGAGGCGATGGCCAGAAAAATGTCGGGAATGTTGATCTCATTTCCGGAGGCGGGGTTTTTCGCAAACCACGCCAGATAAATCCACAGGGTGAAAAAAAGACACAACAGTGCGGCAAGGCCCAGTGCCCACACAACAGACCGGTATATCCACTTGTCCGTTTCCAGCGGGGTCGCCCTCTGCAAATCCCTGATCTTTTCCTGAATCTCCTTCTTCACCTGATCATCCGTAATTCCTTCGGATGTTTTGATCAAATCATCAAAGTCTCTGGGTTTCATCTGTTTAAAATATTTAGTTGCTATGGTGAAATCCGCAAAACAGATGCAATGACCATGTGGTTATTTTTGCGGCTATTGTCCGTTTTCAGCGGTCGCAAGGAATAGCTTCGCAATTTCATCATGGTTGGTGCAAAATCTTTCATGGTCATTTCATGTTTCTTAGTGAATGGTTTGTATTAGGTAATCATCGCCGGTTAATTGCGGAGAAGATGTTCCCGGCAACTCCGGCATGATCAAATATAGGAAAAATGAGGCTCATTTGCAACATTCTGGATGATTAGACCGGGGGGATGGAACAGCTGGTTTTAATCTGGGCAGGGCAACGGAATGGTGACGGAAAATCCCGGAGGAAATAATAAAAAATGCCTGACAATTATTGACTGTCAGGCATTTTCGAGGTTCCTGGCGGAATCGAACCGCCGTACGCGGTTTTGCAGACCGCTACCTAACCACTCGGCCAAGGAACCTTGTCTTTGGCTGTTCCGGCAACAAAGATAAAAAACTTTTTTCAAATGTTTCTTTCCAGGGTTATGCTCACCTTTTCGATTTCTCCTCCCATGGGTGGATTCATTTTTGATATTTTGATCCTGATGCGGGTGATCCCCTGAACTTCGGCAAACAGGGAGGTGGCCATCCTTTCAGCAACATGTTCCAGCAAATGGGAGGGAATTTCCATTTCACGCTTTACAATCCGGTAGAGTTGCTGGTAATCCAATGCATCCTTCAGCCGGTCACTTTTGAGGGCATCAAGGGATGAAGTTTCGCATATCAGGGTCACCAGAAAGTGATTTCCTACCTTCTGTTCCACTTCGTAATGGCCGTGGTAGGCATAAAACTTCATGTTTTCGAGTTCAATGCTCACTTTGTCGCTCATCTTTCTCCTTTTTCGATGCGAAATTAAGAATTTGGAGTCCCTGTTTTACATTTTTGAGCTGGTTCGTCCATGACGAGCAATCATTTTTTAACTTTGACCCGCCGTTTGACGGTAACCGTTGCCGGAATCGCGGCGGCATACAGGATAATCTGGATTTGAAGAAAAACAATGAGTGCAAAGGAAACCATCGGAAAGGGAATATCCGAAAAGAGTAATTTCATCCATCAAATCATTGAGAAGGATCTGAGTGAAGGGAAGAACCAGGGCCGGGTGCTTACCCGTTTTCCTCCCGAGCCCAACGGATACCTTCATATTGGTCATGCCAAGTCGATCTGTCTCAACTTCGGCACAGCCCTGAAGTATGGAGGTGTGACCAATCTCCGTTTCGATGATACCAATCCCCAAAAGGAGGAGGATGAGTATGTCCGTTCGATCATGGAGGATGTCCGCTGGCTGGGTTTTGACTGGGGTGACCGGCTGTATTACGCCTCCGATCATTTCGGGAAGCTGTATGAGTTTGCTCTTAAGTTAATCAGGGAGGGGAAAGCCTATGTCGACGATCAGGATGCCGCGACCATAAGCAACCAGAAAGGAACCCCCACACGTCCGGGTACGGAGAGTCCTTTCCGCAACCGCAGTGTGGAAGAGAACCTTCGTCTTTTTAAAGCTATGAAGGATGGCGGGTTTGATGAAGGTCATTGTGTTTTGCGGGCTAAGATCGATATGTCGTCTCCCAACATGCACATGCGTGATCCGATTCTTTACCGGATCATGAAAACCCCCCATCACCGCACCGGCGATCAGTGGGTCATTTACCCGATGTATGATTTTGCCCACGGGCAATGCGATTTCTGGGAAGGGATTACCCATTCGTTATGCACCCTGGAGTTTGAGGTGCACCGTCCGCTTTACGACTGGTTTATAGACCAGTTAAAAGAGGATGATTATCGCCCGCAACAAATCGAATTTGCCCGCCTTAACCTGACCTATACGGTCATGAGCAAGCGGAAATTGCTGGAACTGGTCCGCGATAAGTATGTCAACGGTTGGGATGATCCCCGGATGCCGACGATTTCGGGAATGCGTCGCCGGGGATATACGCCGGCCTCTATCCGCAATTTTGCGGAAAGGGTGGGGGTGACCAAAGTGGAGGGAATCAGTGATGTGACCCTCCTGGAACATAGTGTCCGCGAAGACCTGAACAAAACGGCACGTCGGGTGATGGGGGTTCTGAACCCCCTGAAAGTGATTATTACCAATTATCCTGACAACAAGACTGAAAAACTGGAAGCCATCAACAATCCGGAAGACCCTGACGCTGGCACCAGAGAAGTCCCCTTTGGCAGGGAACTTTATATTGAGCGGGATGATTTCATGGAAAATCCATCTGGGAAATTTTTCAGATTGGCTCCCGGCAGGGAGGTAAGGCTCAGATATGCCTATTTCATTACCTGTAACGAAGTGGTCAGGGATGCGTCGGGAAATGTAACAGCTCTTCTGTGTACTTATGACCCTGCTTCCAGGGGGGGCAATTCCCCTGACGGGAGAAAAGTGAAAGCCACAATTCACTGGATTTCGGCACCTCATGCCCTGGAAGTGGAAGTCAGGCTCTACGACCGCCTCTTCACCGTTGAAGACCTTTCCGAAGAAAAGGAACGCGATTTCAAGGAATTCCTGAATCCTGAATCACTGGTCATTCTGCCCCGGAGTTATGTGGAACCTTCCCTGAAAGATGCGGCGCCTCTTTCCCATTGGCAGTTCGAGCGGGTCGGCTATTTTAACGTGGATCCTGATTCCGGGCCCGGGAGACTGGTTTTCAACCGGACCGTAGCGTTAAAAGATTCTTGGTCAAAAGAGAAAAAATAGCCTGCGACCAAACCTTCGGGCAGCAGGATTCCCGGCCGCAGTGACCATTCCCTGAAACGGCACTGTTCAGGCAGCTTTACCGGTATTTTGCACCCCTTGACCGAAAGCCGGGTGTATCCGTTCCGGAAGTTCTTTATTTTTGGACGATCCTTATCATTTGTCATCATGAAACAGAACAATACGGAAGATCGTACAAAACTTGTGCTTGCGGTCATTTTGATTGCGGTAGGGCTTATATGGTTGTTGCACCTGATCGGCATCCATTTCCACATGCAGGATTTGTTTTATCCCTTTGTCAAAGTAATCAGATTCGTTTCGCGAATCCTGTTTTCCTGGCCGATGATCCTGGTCATTGCAGGTTTTGTGATGGTCGCCGGTCAACGTGGCGGAGGATGGATTCTGGTAGCCCTCGGAGGTCTCTTTCTGATTCCCAGAATCTTTAATTTTTCCGACTTCTCATTCTCACTGATCTTCCCGCTGATCCTGATCCTCGTTGGTGTGGCCATGGTGATCAGGCGTCTTTGATGCTGATTTCAATAACTTTACCGGCATATAAATTATATTTACCGAAAAAGGTGTTGGGAGAAACTGCATATTGTATTACATTTAGGGTAAATTATCAAAAAATGTCGTCATGGAACTTGAACATGGAAGTAACAGGAGGTTTTTATTCGGGATTTTACTGATCGTATTCGGTACTTTGTGGATGCTGGTGAAGCTCGATATACTCCCGGATTCATTGAGTCAAATGGTCATTTCATGGCAATCCCTGATCATCCTGATTGGCCTGGTCACCCTTATCAACGGAAACCAGATCTCCGGCTGGATCCTGATCCTGGTCGGCATCGTCTTTATGGTTCCTCATTTTTTCGATGTGCCATGGGAAGTGCGCAGGTTGTTCTGGCCGATGCTCCTTGTGGCTATCGGACTGGTACTTCTCTTCCGCTTTACCAAATCCCCGGGAAAAATTGCAGGACCCGGTGCCAAAAGCATGAATTTCTTTGATGATTTTGTAATATTCGGAGGCCGTGAGATTGTAGTTAATTCGCAAAGTCTGATAGGAGGAAAAGTCACGTCCATTTTTGGAGGTTCAGAATATGACCTGCGGAATGTCACCCTTTCGGAAAACGGGGCTGTTATCGACTGCGTCAGCATTTTCGGGGGTGCCGGTTTTAAAATTCCGCCTGACTGGACCGTGAAAAATGAGGTGACCACCATCTTCGGTGCGTTCACCGACAAAAGGGGTTCCATTCTTCCTGATTTTCAAAACCTGGAAAAAACACTGATATTAAGGGGATTTACTGCCTTCGGGGGGATTGAAATCAAAAATTTCTGATCTTGAATGGAATGATCCAGCACGATCATACTCCCTCCGGCATGAAATTGCGAAGCTATTCCTTGCGGCCGCTATAAACGGACGACCCCCGCTAAAATAACCACATGGATATTGCATGTGTTTCACAGTATGAATCATAACAACGCAATAATCTAAACACATGAAACACCCGCTGCTCACAAATCCCCGGATGCTGTTGCTATACGGGCTTTTTTGGATGCTCGTTGCCTCCGCCACGGCCCTGATCCAGTGGAATTACTACAATATGCCCGCAGAGCATGCTTTTTTAATTGCTTATGTCCAATTCCTCCTGTGGGCAGTCCTGGCCTTAAATATCTGGTATGTTGTTAAATACAATACCATTGGAACCAATTCATGGCTCAGGCTGATTTTGTTCCATCTGATTGCAGCCACCATCATCATCTTGATCTGGGTCTACATAACAAACATTGTCGTTGCCCTGATCATGCCTTCCCTGAACGAAATGATGACTGCAGGTGTTCCTTCCCGGTTCTTCTCCGGTTACCTGTTTTATGTTTTCTACGTCTTCTTTTTCATGGCCATCATCTATTATCAGAATTTTAAGGAAAAAGTAAAACGGGAAGCCGAACTGAAATCCCTGATCCGGGAAGCCGAACTGCATGCCCTGAAATCGCAGATCAATCCCCATTTCCTTTTTAACAGCCTGAACAGCATTTCTTCCCTGACAATTTCCGATCCTGTAAAAGCGCAGGAAATGGTGATCAACCTTTCGTCACTGATGCGATATTCTCTGAAACACGGTCAGAATGAAAAAGTTACTTTTGGTACCGAAATTGAAAACAATAAGTTGTACCTTGCCATTGAAAAAGTGAGGTTTGGAAGTAAGTTGCTGCCTCTCTTCCGGATTGACGAGAACTGTTACAAGTCTGTCCTGCCCAACATGATCCTGCAGCCCATTTTTGAGAATGCCATCAAATATGGTGTATATGAAGCCACCGAACCGGTAGAAATCATTACGGAAGCTTCGTGTGACGGAGAGTTTCTTGAAATTAAAGTGAGTAACGCCTACGACCCCGGAGTCAGAAGTAAAAAAGGAGAGGGTATCGGATTACGCAATATCCGTGAGCGGTTGCAAATCATTTACGGAAATCCTGCCCTTCTGAAAATCAAGGATACACATAAAGTGTTCAGCGTGATATTAACAATACCTCAAAAATAGTTGATTATGAACAGTGAAAAGATTCGCACCCTGATCATTGAGGACGAAGAATTGGCAAGAAAACTCTTACGTTCGTATCTTGAAGAAAAAGAGGAAATTGAAATCATCGGGGAGTGTGAAAACGGATTTGAAGGGGTGAAGTCCATCAATGAATTAAAACCCGCCCTGGTGTTCCTGGATATCCAGATGCCGAAAATCACGGGATTTGAAATGCTCGAACTGATCGATCATCATCCTGAAATCATCTTCACCACCGCCTATGATCAGTTTGCCCTGAAAGCTTTTGAGTACAACGCGGCGGATTACCTTTTAAAACCATTTTCCCGGGAGCGGTTGGAGGGGGCCCTTGAAAAAGTAAGGGAACGTTTAATGAAACAAGGTGACGGGGAAGATATGGTGGAGAAAATCACCAAATTTCCACGTGAAGAATATCTCGACCGGGTGGTTGTCAAAGACCGGAATAAAATTCATATTATCCCGACCGACCAGATCAGGTATATCGAGTCACTCGATGATTATGTGATGATTTATACCCATGATGGGAGGTTCATGAAGCAGAAAACCATGCACTATTTTGAGAATGCCCTCGACCCGCATCAGTTTTCGCGGATCCATCGTTCTTACATCGTCAGGGTCGACCAGATCGCACAACTGCAGCAATATGAAAAGGAGAGTTATGTGGCTATCCTTCAGGATAAGACCCGTTTGAAGGTTAGCAAATCGGGGTATAAAAACCTGAAGGAGGTTTTAAATTTTTGATGATTTCTGCTGAGTGAGCATCACGCCTTCTCTGCTGTTTTGAGTTGGGAAAAGGAAAATAAACTATATTTGCATTCCATTTGAACAAAGAGGCCTAATATTGTTTATATATCAGAACTAAAATGTGTTCTCATGAAGGTTACAGTTGTCGGGGCAGGAAACGTGGGAGCCACCTGTGCACAGGTCATTGCCCAGAAAAACATCGTTCAGGAAGTTGTTTTGCTAGATATCAAGGAAGGGATTGCCGAAGGAAAATCGCTTGATTTATGGCAGACGGCCCCCATCAATTATTACGATTCGAGGGTTATTGGGACGACAAACGATTTTTCAAAAACCGCCGGATCGGAAGTGGTGGTGATTACTTCAGGAGTGCCGCGCAAACCGGGGATGAGCCGTGATGACCTGATTTCCATAAACGCCGGCATTGTGAAAAGCGTAACCGAAAATGCAGTCAAATTCAGCCCGGATGCCAAAATTGTCATCGTCTCCAATCCCCTGGATGTTATGACCTACACTGCCTTTGTCAGTTCACATCTTCCCCGGGAAAAAGTTATGGGGATGGCCGGCATTCTTGACACTGCCCGTTACCGTGCATTTCTTGCCGAAGCCCTGGATGTTTCTCCCCGCGACATACAGGCGTTGCTGCTCGGGGGACATGGCGATACCATGGTCCCGCTGCCCCGCTATACCACGGTGAGCGGGATTCCCGTTACGGAACTTATCGATCCTGACAGCCTGGATGCCATCGTGAAAAGAACTATTAACGGAGGCGGTGAACTGGTGAACCTGATGGGAACATCGGCCTGGTACGCTCCGGGTTCCGCCGCCGCCCAAATGGTCGAAGCAATCGTCCTCGACCAAAAACGGATTTTCCCCTGTTGTGTCAGACTGGAGGGAGAATACGGACTGGAAAATATTTTTCTGGGAGTGCCGGTGAAAATCGGTAAAAACGGTATAGAACAGGTGATTGAGGTTGACCTGAATGAAGAGGAATTAATGCTCCTGAACAACTCAGCCAACGCAGTGAAGAAAATCATGGAGATTCTCGACGGAATGCATATTTTGTGAAATAATCAGCCGGAATTGAAGCGGATGGCCTTGCGGGACCATCCGCTTTTTATATCTTTTCATCATGAAGCATACCATCCCTCTTGAATTGGTGGAACTTGACAAAGCCAATTATCACCTGACCGTCAAGTCTTTCTTCAAAGACGGGGAGGAGTTGACATGGGTGATTGACACTGGTGCTTCGAAAACGGTCTTTGACCGCACCCTTTCCGGCTGTTATGAGGCTGAAACTCACGACGAGGGAACCGAAGTGCGCTCGGCGGGCATCGGCACCGGATCCCTCGATACTTCTACGGGAATCCTGCATCCCTTTTCTCTTGGGGATTGTCCGGTCCCCTCGCTGAACGTGGCACTGATCGACCTGTCGCATATCAATGACCTTTATCTCCATGCCGCTTCCAGGAAGATCTGCGGGCTTATTGGTTGCGACTTTCTTCTGAAGCACAAGGCCGTTGTCGATTATTCCCGGATGGTGCTGATCCTCCGGACAGGAAAAAAATGACGTGGCAGAGCTTGTCAATCTGCTCATAAACTGTATATTTGCGTCCGCCAAATCATACGCATTTTGAAACTGACAACGTTACTGTCTAAAGAAGGGTGGCTGAAGCTGGGATTTTTCCTGGTGCTTCTGGCCGCTGCCTGGGTGTACGACAGTCATCACCAGGGAGATGACGTACGTATGGAAGCGTCCCGCAATACCGGGGAGGAGAAAGCTTCGCCGGCTGATCATTTTTATTGTACCCTCCATGGGTCCCTGAGCCTGAAAACTCCCGTCCAGAAAACAGTGCTGAAGAAATCTTTTCATGAAAAACTGAAACGCTTCCTGATGGTCCGGTTAAAATCCAGGATGGTTTTTCTCCAAAAAGAAGAGGTGCGGGATGATCCCCATGCCTTCCTTGCTTCCCGGAACCTGCTTTTTTACAGGCATTGTCATTCGGGGAGCCCCGATGGGCAACCCCCTGCCTGACAATAGCTTTCCCTGAGGAAGTGGGGTATCTGTCTTTATCAGAAAACAATGGTCCGATCAGGTCAGCAGGCCCATATCACGTGACCATGCCATCTTTGCCGCCACAAAACCGGCTCACTCTTGGGGAAATCCCGGGGAATAATCTCAAGAACTAAACAAACATTAAATACTCAATTATTTTAATACTTACTGAACAATGCAGAACAAAGGTGCGATTACAACATTTGCCATTTTGCTGGCAGCAGTCTGCCTGTATCAGCTTACCTTTACCTGGAAAGCGCGTCAGGTGGAAAAACAGGCAAAAGAGTTTGCCCAGGGAGATCCGGCCAAAGAGTATGCCTATCTCGATTCCATTTCCGGTGTCAACGTGTACAATTTTTTGGGGCTGAAGAAGTTCACCTATAAGGATGTTAAAGAGCTGGAGATGAACCTGGGCCTTGACCTGAAGGGGGGGATGAATGTCACCCTGGAAGTGTCGGTTGTCGATGTTATCAGGGCGATGTCCAACAACAGCACGGACTCCACCTTCAATGCCGCTCTGGAGCGGGCGGTTTCCCTACAGCGAAACAGCACACAGGACTTTGTTACGCTATTCGGGCAGGCTTTCGCTGAAATTGATCCCAATGCCAGGCTAGCTGCTATCTTCAACACCCTGGAGCTAAAGGACAGGGTGAAATTCGATTCTTCCAACGACGATGTTCTGAAAGTGATCAGAGAGCAGACCGACGCGGCCATTGACAATTCCTTCAATGTTCTCCGCACCCGTATTGACCGCTTCGGGGTGGCCCAGCCCAACATTCAGCAGTTACAAACCCGCGGGCGTATCCTGGTAGAACTTCCGGGTATTGACAATCCCGAACGTGTACGTAAACTACTTCAGGGGACTGCCCAGCTTGAGTTCTGGGAGACCTACGAAAACCAGGAAGTTTACCCTTATATGCTGGAAGTCAACCAGAGAGTCAGGGAGATGACTGCCCTGACCGGGACGACGGACTCCCTTCTTGCCACGGCTGCGGCGGACTCTCTTCATGCCGCGACAACCGCTGCAGTTGAAGAAAGTGACGTTGCGGATTCTATATCGGCTGACTCCACGGCTACCAGTTCCCTCCTTGATGAGATAAAAAGCGACACATCAGCCATCGCTGGCGGAGCCTCTCCCTCCGATCTTGAAAACTTCCGCAGGGAATACCCGTTATTTGCCATCCTGACTCCCAGCACCGATCAGAACGGAAATCTCTTTCCGGGACCCGTGGTGGGAACCTCCCATTACAAAGATACCGCTGAGGTAAATGAAATCTTTGCCAGGGAACAGGTCCGCAGCATATTCCCGCGCAACATGATTTTCCGGTGGACTGCAAATTCCGTGGATAAGGAAGGCAATTATTTCAGGTTGATTGCGCTGAAATCGACATCCCGCGATGGCAAGGCACCGTTGACCGGAGATGTGATCACCGATGCTCGCCAGGATTACGACCAGATGGGCGGCCGTCCTGAAGTGGCCATGGCAATGAACAGCGAAGGCGCCAAGACCTGGGCCCGGATGACCAAGGAGAATATCGGAAAATCAATAGCCATCGTACTGGATGACTACGTGCGTTCATTCCCCACCGTCCAGAACGAAATTACCGGAGGACGTTCGAGCATTACGGGACTGGAAAGCATCGAAGAAGCCACCGACCTCGCAAATATTTTAAAGTCGGGGAAAATGCCGGCGCCTGCCAGGATCATGCAGGAAGACATCGTCGGACCTTCACTGGGAAAAGAAGCGATCTCATCGGGACTTATTGCTACTATGGTGGCTTTTCTGCTTGTGCTGGCCTATATGTTGTTTTTTTACAGCAGAAAAGCAGGTTTAGCAGCAAACGTGGCCCTGATTCTTAATGTCTTCTTTATTTTGGGCATTCTCGCTTCACTGGGCGGCGTTCTGACTCTTCCGGGGATCGCTGGTATTGTGCTTACCATGGGTATGGCCGTGGATGCAAACGTGCTGATTTATGAAAGAATTCAGGAAGAGATTTTCGCCGGAAAAGGCGTAAAACTGGCGGTCAACGAAGGATTCAAAGAAGCGATGTCTGCCATTATTGACGGCAATGTTACCACCTTGTTCGCGGGAATAATCCTTTATTTCTTTGGTTCAGGACCAATTAAAGGTTTCGCAACTACCCTGATCATTGGTATTATGACATCATTGTTTACTTCAATTTTTATTACCCGTTTAATTTTTGAGTGGCAGATGAAGCACAACATTAGTCTGACCTTCACGTCTAAATTGACCCGTAATTGGCTGCGCTATACCAATATCAAATTTATTGAAATCAGAAAATATGCTTACATGATTTCCGGATTTTTTATTGTGGTCTCCCTGCTTTCAATTGCCATCCGCGGATTCGATCTGGGTGTGGATTTCACCGGTGGACGTACTTACACCGTCCGATTCGATAAGGAAGTCAAGGTTTCCGATGTTCAGGAATCTCTGGCTGCTGTTTTGGAATCAGCCCCTGAAGTGAAAACCTTCGGATCCAGCAAACAGGTGCGCATAACGACGAAACATAATATTGACGATTTAAGTGAGGATGCAGATAATGAAGTTGAAAAACTGATATTCGACGGATTGACAGCTGGGGGATTTCTCACGGATGTCTCTTTTGACGATTATATTTCCAAACATCGCCTGAGTTCACAAAAGGTAGGCCCGACCATTTCTGACGATATCACAAGAGATGCAGTTATTGCAATTTTTCTGTCCCTTGTAGTCATATTTGTATATGTGTATGTGCGGTTTACACACTGGCAATATGGTTTGGGTGGGGTTCTTGCCCTTTTTCACGATGTCATCGTCACACTGGGATTTTATTCTTTGTTTTGGAAAGTACTACCTTTCTCTCTCGAAATCGACCAGGTTTTTATCGGTGCCATCCTGACGATTGTCGGGTATTCTATCAATGACACCGTGGTTATCTTTGACAGGATCAGGGAATACCGGCATCTGTATCCAAAACGTGCTGAAGTGGTCAATATGGACCATGCGATGAACGCTTGTTTGCGGCGTACATTTAGTACTTCGTTGACTGTGTTGGTGGTTCTCCTCGCTATCTTCATATTTGGCGGAACCAGTATCCGGGGATTTAGTTTTGCGCTGCTGATAGGTGTTATTTTTGGATGTTATTCTACGATGTTCGTGGCAACTCCGCTCGTTTATGATGCCCAAAGGCTATTCGGTAAAGGCAAGTTAAAAGCCAGGGTAAAACCTGCTTCATAATAAAAAAACCCGGTCGCAAGGCCGGGTTTTTTTATCTCAACTATTGGCGTTTAAGAATATAAATCAGGGAACTGCATTTGCGGGGATCAAAGAGAGCACGGAACCAGGAGATCTTTCCAAAGAACAATCCTTTTAAAACGGGGAACCGTGATTTCCGGTATTTTTCGCTGAGCATGGAGACGTAAAAGGGGTCAAAAGGCATTCTATGGATTTTGACAAGCCTGAAATCCTCTTTCCTTGCGAGGTGTTCCAGGGAAGAAGGTGAGAAATGCCAGAGATGACGGGGGACGTCCCAGGCGGCCCAGAATTCGCCGTAATGCAAGGCATCGGAAGAAGTGTGGTTGGGAAGGGCGATCACCAGGCATCCTCCGGGTTTCAGCAGGCGTTTGACACCTTTCCAGTGTTCGTCCAGGTCATACAGGTGTTCCATGACATGCCACAGGGTGATGACATCAAAGGATTCCGCAGGTAGGGAAAAAAGTGCCTCGCCGGGGAGCAGGGCCAGTCCGTTCTGCTTCATGGCAAATTCCCGTGCCGTGTCGCTTTTCTCGGTTCCTGTCACCTCCCATCCTTTTGAGCGCATGTGATTCAGAAAATATCCCGTGCCGGCGCCTACATCCAGAAGGGTACCCCTGGGCATGCCGGCGTGTTTTGCGACAATTTTTCTCTTCTGCCCAAGCATGATTTCCCTGACACTGTGGTAGACTAAGTTGATGATCCCTTCAGAAGTATTGCTGTGGGAGATGTATTTTTCCGACTGGTAAAAGGTGCTTGAAAGCTCTTCTGACGGGGCTGATCCCGTATAGATAAAGCCGCATTGGAGGCATCGGCACAGCGGAAATGACCGGCCCGACACAAAATGGTCGGTGCACCGGAAGAGAGATTGAAAATGATGGCCGGCACAGACAGGGCAAACAGCCGGGTCCGGATTCTCTTTTAAGGACATAACGGCGGCGGGTGATTTTTCAGATGATCAGCATGGCATCCCCATAGGTTCCGAACCTGTACTGGTTTCTGAGGGCCTCGTGATAGGCTTCCATCAAATGGTCATACCCGGCAAATGCCGCAACCATCATCAGCAGCGTGGAGAAGGGCAGATGGAAATTGGAGATCATCCGGTTGGCTACGCTGAATTCATAAGGGGGAAATATGAATTTGTTGGTCCAGCCTTCAAAAGGTTTTAAAAATCCATCGGTCGAAACCGAACTTTCAATGGTACGCATCACCGTTGTTCCTACAGCACACACATTTTTATGCTCTGTTTTTGCCTGGTTGATGATATTGCAGGCTTCCTCATAAATCCATATCTGTTCAGAATCCATTTTGTGCTTGGTGAGGTCTTCCACATCAACACTCCTGAAATTTCCGAGGCCCGCATGAAGGGTGATGTATGAAAATTTCACCCCTTTGATCTCCAATCTTTTCATCAATTCCCTGCTGAAATGGAGCCCGGCCGTTGGAGCAGCCACTGCCCCTTCATTTTTGGCAAAAATGGTCTGATAACGGTCTTTGTCTTCGGGCATGACCGGGCGGTTTATAAAGCGGGGCAGGGGTGTTTCCCCCAGGCTGTATAGTGTTTTTTTGAACTCGTCATAGTTGCCGTCGAAGAGGAAACGCAGGGTGCGCCCCCGGGAGGTGGTATTGTCAATTACCTCGGCCACCAAGATGTCATCCTCCCCGAAATAGAGTTTGTTGCCGATTCTGATTTTTCTGGCAGGATCAACCAGGACATCCCACAACCGTTGCTCACGGTTCAGTTCGCGGAGGAGAAAAACTTCAATTTCGGCTCCGGTCTTCTCCTTGTTGCCGTAAAGCCGGGCGGGGAACACCTTGGTATCGTTAAAAATCAGGACATCGCTGTCATCGAAGAAATCAAGGACATCCCTGAAGAGGTGATGCTTAACGGATCCTGTACGCCGGTCAAGGACCATCAACTTGGACTCATCCCTGTTTTCGGCAGGATGAAGGGCGATTTGTTCATCAGGCAGTCTGTACTTGAATTTCGACAATTTCATTTCGGCCATTTTGTCTGCAAATTAGAAGTGAATAATTATTTTTGGGTTGCTGATGCAAGTTTATCTCTGAATTGTTCAAATGTTAATGCTTTTTCTACGAAAAAATTACCGCTACGGGTACGTCGAAGGGCGGTTAAATAGGCACCCGAGTGTAAATCCTTTCCAATATCCCGCACAAGTGCCCTGATATAGGTGCCTTTGCTGCACACGATTCTCAGGGTTGCATAGGGCATCTCGAACGAAAGGAGTTCCATTTCGGAGATGGTCACCGTTTTCGGGGTGAGCACAGGCTTCCTTCCTGCCCGGGCATGTTCATAGGCTCTTTTCCCGTTTATCTTAACGGCGGAAAATACCGGGGGCAGTTGGTCAAAGGTGCCGGTGAACTTCACAAGGGTTTCTGTCAACTTTTCTTGTGTGATGTGTTCTGCCGGATAAAGGGAGTCTTCATCGGTTTCCATGTCAAAAGAGGGGGTCGTGGCACCCAGCTTGAGCGTGCCAACATATTCTTTCTCCTCTGCCTGCAGGCTTTCCACCTTTTTCGTCGCCTTCCCCGTGCACAAAATCATCAACCCTGTGGCCAGCGGGTCCAGGGTCCCGGCATGTCCTACTTTCAGGCTTTTTAACTTCAGTTCACGCGTAAGGTAATTGCGCACTTTCCCGACAAGGTCAAAAGAAGTCCACCCATAAGGCTTGTCAAACAACAAGATTTCACCTTCAGGAAAATTGTACTCGCCGCCGGAAGTCTCCATTGCCCCTGATCAATATACTTTTTCAATCCCTGATTTTCAGGCTGCAAAGATAGCAATTAACGCTATTATCAGGCAGTAGATAGCGAAATAAATGAGTTTTCCGCGGCTGACGATTTTAATCATCCATTTGCAGGCAAGAAGTCCGGAGACATATGCCGTGATAAAACCCACGATGAGCGGCAGCAAGTCAGCTCCAGCATCGTTCTTCAGGTTTCCCCCGGCAATTTCGAGGAAGTTAGCCCCCAGAACAGGGAGCAGCACCATCAGAAAAGAGAACCGCGCCACCTCCTTCCGCTCATTCCCCATCAGAATGCCCGTTGCGATGGTCGCCCCACTTCTCGAAAGCCCAGGCATTACGGCAAAAGCCTGCGCAATGCCGATGACGAAACTGTTCATCCAGGAGATCCCCTTCCCCCGGAATTCTTTCCTGAAATGGGCAAACGCCAGCAAGACGGCGGTTACCAGAAGAAAACAACCTACCAGCAATAAATTCCCCGAATAGAGGCTTTCTACCTTTTCCTTGAATAACAAACCGACAACGGCGATCGGCAAGGCTGAAAAAAGGAGCTTGCCAAGGTAAATGGTCTCCTGCCTCTCTTTAAATGTCAGTCCTTTCCGTAAAAGAGCGGAAATCTCCTTCTGGAAGACAGTGATGGTGCTCAACACGGTGGCGGCATGAACGGTTAGTGCAAAGGCGAGATTGCCTTCAACCGGTGTGTGCAGGATGTGATTTCCCAATTCCAAATGGCCGCTGGAACTGACGGGTAAGAATTCGGTGAGACCCTGCAGGATACCCAGAAGAAAAGCTTCGAAGAGAGTCATTCGGTCAAGCGGAAATCTAAGCCTTACCGGGTCTTTTTCATGATGGCATATATTTCAAAGATAAAGCCGAAGAGCAAGACAAGGGGAGCCAGGGTAATTCTCCGGAAGCTGAAAATTTCCGGATTGAATACATTGGGATCATCGCTCTTCCCTCCGGACATCAGAATGAATCCGACGATGATAATCGCAATACCGATCGCCATCAGCCTGTAATTCTCTTTTCCCAGGGGAAACCCCGGATTGTCCTTTGTGTCTTTTTCTTTTATTGCCATGTCCGATGAATATTATCAGGGCCAAAGATAGGCTTTTTTGCTGCTAATAGAACAATTCGTCAAATTTCATTCTCAGAAAACGGTTCACGGCGACATGGGTGGATATCCACGACAGAAAAATGCCCAGGAGAAAGACCGTCACAAAGACAATTCCAAGGATGATAAAGTCGTTGGTGTCGATCATGCCGCTCAACTCTTTTTTGTAGGTTATCATAAAGGCAGCCAGTAGAATCCAGGAAAGAAACGCTCCATAAATGCCGTAAAGGATGCTTTTCCGGATAAAAGGTTTCCTGACAAAACTCCTGGTTGCGCCAACCAGAAGCATATTGTTGATGATGAAACGCTGGGAATATACCGAAATCCTGATTGTATTGTTAATCAGGACGCTGAAGACAAAAAGCAACAGTCCGCTGAAAATCAACAGGAAGATGCTGATTTTTCTGACATTCTCATTGATCACCGAAACCAGGCTGCGTTGGTAAAAAACCTCCTTGACCTGGGGATTCTGCATCAGGTTTTTTTCGATGACGGCCAGGCTGTCACTGTGGGTGTACTGGGCAAACAATTTCACTTCGAGGGAGTTGAAAAGAGGATTGAACCCCAGGAAGCCCGTGAAATCTTCGCCCAATTCCTTCTGAAGCACAAGGGCCGCGCTGTCCTTGTCGACATATTTCAGTGATTTTACAAAAGGCTGGGCTTTCAGGCTGTTTTTCAGTTTCGTGATTTCCGTTTCTTTGAGATCGTCGTGAAGAACCAGTGTAAAACCTATTCTTTCCCTTACATATTCCGAAAGCCGTTCCGCATTCAGCAGAATCATGACCAGCAAACCCAGCAGGAAAAGCACCAGGGTGATGCTGACCATGGAGGTCAGATAGGAAGTGAAAATTCTTTCTTTCAGTTTTTTAGGCTTGTACTTTCCCATATCGTAAAACTTTCGCCGGATATGATGGTAAAAGTAAACATTTTTACCGTTTCTGCGGGGCTCTCTCTTCTCCTGAAGGGGTGCGGAAAGAAGAAAAAAACAGCCGGAGAAAGAAAATCCTTTTTTTGAGAATGAATGTTTTGCATTTCTGAAAAAAGAAAATACTTTTGCAGTCCGATTATTATCTTACTTGGTTTTGTATAAGGTACTGATTTACTACGTAGTACACACCACTGTCAGGATGCCATAGGTGACAGCTGTTTCTGCAAGGTACTTTGGTAGCATTGTTGAATTTAAACTAATAATTTTCAAGTGGATACGCTTAGTTATAAGACTGTTTCGGCCAATAAAGCCACAGTGAACAAGGAATGGGTAGTTATAGATGCTACCGGGGAGGTACTGGGCAGGCTGGCCAGTACGGCAGCGCGTATTTTGCGCGGGAAGCACAAACCCAATTACACGCCGCATGTCGATTGTGGTGATAATGTGATTGTGATCAATGCCGAGAAAGTTATACTGACCGGGAACAAGATGGATGATAAGAAGTACATCCGGTATTCAGGTTATCCGGGGGGTCAGAGAAGCCGGACGGCGCACGAGGTGATGGTGAAATTTCCGGAAAGGATTGTCGAACATGCCGTTAAGGGAATGTTGCCGAAAAACCGTTTGGGCAGAAGCATTTACAAGAATTTAAAGGTGGTGGTGGGGCCCGATCACAAATACCAGGCTCAGCAGCCGCGAATCATTGATTTAAATACCATTAAATAAGCATTATGGAAATCATCAATACTATAGGACGCCGTAAGTCAGCCATTGCCAAGGTTTATTTAATGCCGGGGAAAGGCACGATTACCATCAATGACCGGGATCTTAAAGAATATTTCACGACGGAGATGTTGCAATATGTGGCCACCCAGCCGCTGAACCTGCTCGGAGTGCGGGAGAACTATGATGTGAAGGTAAATCTTAATGGCGGTGGATTCTCAGGGCAGGCCGAAGCTCTGCGGCTGGGGATTTCCAGAGCACTGGTGATCGTTGACCCCGAAAACAGGCCCAAACTGAAACAGGCTGGTTTTATGACCCGGGATCCGCGCGAGGTGGAACGCAAAAAAGCCGGCCAGCCCAAAGCACGGAAAAGATTCCAGTTCTCGAAACGTTAGTTTTTTAAACCCATTAATATTTAACAAAAGGGATCTAAAACTGTTGAGACTTCCGCCCCGGGCAGAACTACTCAAGAGTTGCTTTTAAGCAGGATTTCGAAAAAAAAAGTAAACAGATGCCAAGAACAGATTTTCAGCAATTGCTTGATGCAGGAGCCCACTTCGGACACCTGAAAAGAAAATGGAACCCGAACATGCAGCCTTACATCTTCATGGAAAAGAACGGGATCCATATCATCGACCTTCAGAAAACGGTCGTAAAAATCGATGAGGCTGCTGCCGCTTTGAAGCAGATTGCCAAGTCGGGACGCAAAATTTTGTTTGTCGCAACCAAGAAACAAGCCAAGGACATCGTGTCGGAGCTGGTTTCTTCAGTGAAAATGCCGTACGTTACCGAAAGGTGGCCGGGGGGGATGCTCACCAACTTCCCGACCATCAGGAAAGCGGTCAAAAAGATGGTCTCCATCGATAAGATGACCAAAGACACCAGCTGGGAGAAGCTTTCAAAGCGTGAAAAACTGCAGATCACCAGGCAGCGTGCCAAACTGGAAAAAGTACTTGGCAGCATCGTCGATCTGACCCGCCTCCCTTCTGCCCTTTTCGTCATCGATGTGATGAAGGAAAAAATCGCTGTCCGTGAAGCCCAACGCCTTGGAATTCCTGTGTTTGGAATCGTGGATACCAATTCTGACCCCACAGGGATTGACTTTGTCATTCCGGCCAATGACGATGCCTCACAATCCATCCAGCTGATTACCGGCGTGATGGTGGACGCCATTCGCGAAGGACTGCAGGAACGGCGTGTTGAACGCGATAAGGAAGATGTGGAATCCGATATGGAAGGTGGAGAGGAAGAAATGCCCCGCAGAAGACGTACCCGCAAAAGCGTTAAAAAAGCCGAAGTAATCGAAGAAGTCGATTCTGAAGTCCCTGAAGAGATGGAAGAAATTGACGAGGATGCGGAAGTGGATCTTGACCAGGAAGATGCCGGGGAAGAGGAAGATGTGGATGTCGACCTTGATGATGAGGAAGACGAGGAGGAAGAGGAAGAGGACAATTAACCTAGTTGCGATAAACATAAAGGAAACAATAATTTTATAAACAGCAAATTAATATGTCAGTTACAACAGCAGATGTAGTAAAACTGCGCCATGCCACCGGTGCCGGCATGATGGATTGCAAAAACGCCCTTGTTGAAGCGGAAGGCAATTTCGACAGGGCATTAGAAATCATTCGTGAAAGGGGAAAATTGGTCGCCAGCAAGCGTGCTGACCGCGAAGCCACCGAAGGATGTGTTCTGGCAAAGGTCTCCGGCGACAATAAATTCGGAGCGCTTGTGGTTCTGAATTGCGAAACCGATTTCGTGGCCAAGAATGAGAAATTTATTGCCTTTACCTCTCAAATCCTGCACGCAGCCCTGGAAAGCAAACCCGAAACCCTTGAAGAACTGAAAAATATCTTACTCGACGGCCGTACCATCGGTGATCAGGTGACGGAACAGGTCGGAATTATCGGCGAAAAACTGGATCTCTCCTTCTATGGGAAGATCAAAGCCGAATCTGTTGTCGCCTATATCCACCCGGGAAATAAACTGGCTTCCGTTGTTGGATTCAACAGGGAAGGTGTCGATGTTCAGGTTGGCAAAGACGTCGCCATGCAGGTGGCGGCCATGAATCCCGTCGCCGTCAGTAGGGAGGAAATCCCGCAGACGGTTATCGACAAGGAACTGGAAATCGCAAAGGAGAAATTCCGTAACGAAGGAAAACCGGAAGCGATGCTTGATAAAATTGCCCAGGGTTCGCTGCAGAAATGGTTCCAGGAATCAGCCCTGCTGGAACAGGCTTTCATCAAAGAGGGCAAGATATCGGTAAAACAGTACCTGGCCCAGAATGACAAAGGGTTGACCGTTACCGGTTTTGAAAGATATGCTCTTGGTTCTTAAAAGGATTGCGTAAAATATCTCAAAAAGGTTTCCTGTTTCAGGAAACCTTTTTTATTTTCAGACGGAAATCACGTACCTTTAATCGCAAATTAGAGTTGAAAATGAACAATTACCAGCGAATTTTACTGAAGCTGAGCGGTGAATCGCTCATGGGAGACCAGAAAAGCGGGATAGATCCCGTTAAACTCAACGATTATGCTGAAGAGATCAGTGCAGTTTCCCGCATGGGTGTCAGCGTCGGGATCGTGATCGGCGGAGGTAATATTTTCAGAGGCCTCGGCGGCGTTTCAAAAGGCGTGGATCGTGTGACGGGCGACCAGATGGGGATGCTGGCGACAGTGATTAACAGCCTGGCCTTACAGTCGGCACTGACCGGTGCCGGAACAAAAGCCACCGTATTTACCTCCATCAGGATGGAACCCGTCGGGGAATACTATTCGAAGCAAAAGGCCTTGAAAGCAATCAGCGACGGAAATGTTGCCATCATTGCCGGAGGAACGGGAAATCCCTTCTTTACCACCGATTCGGCAAGCGCCCTGCGGGGGATTGAACTCGAAGCTGACGTGCTCCTTAAAGGAACCCGCGTTGACGGAGTATTCAGTGCCGATCCGGAAAAAGTGCCAGGAGCCACTCGCTATGACACCATCTCCTTCGATGAGGTTTACCGACTCGGGTTAAAAGTCATGGATCTGACAGCCACTGTTTTATGCAAGGAAAATAACCTTCCGCTCATCGTTTTTAATATGGATGTGAAAGGCAACCTGCTCAGGCTCGTCAATGGTGAAAAAGTGGGAACCCTGGTTTATGTCTGACAAAAGTCCGTTTTTTTACTGATATAGGGTTTTTTTCGATTTTTTTTTATATTTGTAACCGATCTTAACAGTTGGGAATAAAAACGGTTATGCACGAAGAAGCACAATTTATTTTGGACTACTGCAAGGAAAAAATGGAAACGACCATTGAGCATCTCGAAAAAGAGTTGTTGCATATCCGAGCGGGAAAATCCAATCCTGCCATGATCGATTCCGTAATGGTTGATTATTACGGAAGTATGGTCCCGCTGAACCAGGTCTCCAACATCAGTACACCCGATCCCAGGACCATTGCCGTCCAGCCTTGGGAGAAAAAAATGATCCCGGTGATCGAAAAAGCGATCATGGCAGCCAACCTGGGTTTTAACCCGGATAACAACGGGGAGATCATCCGCATCAATATTCCTCCCCTGACTGAAGAAAGGAGAAAAAACCTTGTAAAACAGGCCAATAAAGAGGGAGAGAATGCCAAGGTGAGTATTCGTGCGGCACGAAAAGTGAGCAACGAAAATCTGAAGAAACTCCTGAAATCAGGATTGCCTGAAGATATGGAAAAAGATGCGGAACAAATTGTTCAAAAATATACTGATGAATTTGTAAAAAAAATTGATATCTTAGTGGCAGCTAAGGAAAAGGATATTATGACCATTTAATAGTTTCTAGTTTTCTGTTTTCTGAACATTGTTTAATTGTTTTCATGGCTTTGAGGCAGCACCAAATGGGGCTGCCTTTTTTCATCAGGATACCTCGCTGACGGCGGTACGGAGAAAGTCACGGGCATAATAGTCGGGGTCTATGATTTCTCCGTTCCAGACGACAATGTCGAGGTCAATGGTGCGGGGACCGAAGCGGGGGACTGTGCGGTCACGGCCTGTCCGGTCCTCGACTTCTTTCAGCAGTCGTTCCAGTTCTTCCTGCGACAGGGCGGTTGTGATACGGACAGCTCCGTTTACAAAATCGGGCTGGCCGGTCATCCCCACAGGGGTAGTGGTGATAAGTTCCGATACCTTTTCGATAGTCACCCTTTCGCCCAGCAACTGCAAAGCCAGGGGGATATTTTCTTCCGCCCTGATATTAGACCCTATGCCAATGATGGCCACATTCATCGACGGGCCTCCATTTCTGCTGAGACCGATTCCGCAAAACGAAGGGCACCCGGTTTGTCAACCTGCACAATGGCTTTTTTAACCTTCTGGTTCTCCATCACCAAAACAAGAATTTTGTGCGTCAGCACTTCAAGCAAATGAAAGCGCCCTTCCTCCACCAGAGAAATGACCTGCTTGGTTATTTTCTTGTAATCGTAAATCCCTTCAGGGTCATCCGTTTCAAGGGCATGCGCCGGGACATCGACTTCCATCTCCAGGTTGATGATGACTTCCTGTTTGTTTACCTTTTCCTCGGGATTGAAGCCAATAAAGGTTTGAAGGGCGAGATTTTTAATCCGGATTAAGGCCATACTTTTGTTTTGTGACTGAATGATCATTTTTCCCGTGATGTGCTGTTGCCGGGTCCTTTATTTCCCGCGATATGCTGTTACCAGGTCCTTTATATGAGATGCTCTCCTCCGTCGCAGAAAAAGAGCTGGCCTGTAAGGTAATCATTTTTAAGAATATAATCAAGGGAGTTAAGGATAGGCCTGATTCCGCCGGGTTTTTTCATGGGAATCCTTTCCGAAAGTTTCTGCAGATATGTTTCTCCCTTGCCCTCAGGAGGAAGGGTCAATCCCGGGGCGATGGCATTGACCCTGACGGAAGGTCCGTAAGCGGCGGCAGCCATTTTTGTGAGTTCCCACAATGCTTTCTTGGACAGGGTATAGGCAGCATGCTCCTGCCGGTTGCCTGTGATGCGTGTGTCCGCCATGTTGATGATCACCCCTTCTTCACACAGGTTGATGAATTCCCGCATCAGGATAAAAGGGGCCCTCAGATTGACCCCCATCTGCCGGTCGAAAAATCCGGTGGAAGTGCCTAACAAAGTACCGGGGTCAAAGACCGAGGCATTGTTAATCAACAACCGGGGCTTTCCCATTTTTTCGATGACCCGGGGGACCAGCCTTTCGGTTTCTTCAGCGGAATGAAGGTCGGCCTGAAAAATCATGAAGGATTGTCCGGAATAGTGCCCCGCAAGTTGGCGGGCAAAAGTTTCGGCTTCATCAGTAGAACGGTTGAAATGAATGGCGATATCCCAACCTCCCGCTGCCAGATGCCCGGCCATGGCCTTACCAATCCTCCGGGCCGCACCGGTGATCAGTGCAATCCCCTGTTTGCGTAAATGCTGATCATTCCCCATACATCTTAACCTTAACCTTCTTCGGTTGCCGAAGATTCAGCGGAGGCGACACTCTCAAACTCAACCTTAGCCTCAGCTTAGTCCATCTCCCATTCGCAGCCCTCTTTCTTATCCTTCACAGAGATGCCGATCCTGGCCAGTTCGCTGCGGATATAGTCTGAAGTAGTCCAGTCTTTCTTTGCTTTGGCATCCATTCTTATTTTGAGGGTGAGTTCCACCAGTTGCCTGATGGTTTCTGAATTTCCGGCTGGATTGTTTTCTTCCCGAAGCCCCAGGATATCGAACAGCCAGGTGTGGAAAATACTTTTCAGCTTATCCAGATCTTCTGCCGATACCGAAGCCAATCCCTCACTGACCTGATTGATTATTCTGACCCCGTCGAAGAGATGGGCAATCAGGATGGGGCTATTGAGATCATCGTTGATGGCTTCCCTGCAATTCTCTTCCAGCGCACCGATATCGACAGTTGATGTCGCGGAAGCTGTCAGTTTTGGAAGAAGGGCGGCCGCTTTCATCAACCGTTCGAGGCCTTTTCCTGCTGACTGGAGGGCTTCGTTTGAGAAGTCGAGAGTACTGCGGTAATGGGCCTGGAGGATAAAAAACCGGATGGTCATGGGAGAGTAGGCGCTATCGAGCAGGGGATGGTTTCCGGAAAAGAGTTCGTCGAGGGTGATGAAGTTCCCCAGGGAGCGCGCCATTTTCTGTCCGTTGATGGTAATCATGTTGTTGTGCATCCAGTAACGGACCGATGAATGTCCCGAAGCCGCCGTTGACTGGGCGATCTCGCATTCGTGGTGGGGGAACTGCAGGTCCATTCCTCCCCCGTGGATGTCGAAAACTTCTCCGAGGTATTTCATGCTCATGGCGGAGCATTCGAGGTGCCATCCCGGGAATCCCATGCCCCATTCCGAAGGCCATTGCATGATGTGCCCGGGGCTGGCCTTTTTCCACAACGCGAAATCAAAGGGATTCTTCTTCTCTTCCTGCCCCTCCAGGTTACGGGTGTTGGCCACCATCTCTTCCAGATTCCGGCCCGACAGGATTCCGTAGCGGTATCGGGTGTTGTATTTTTCGACATCGAAATAGACCGACCCGTTTACTTCATAGGCAAATCCATTTTCGAGAATTCTTTTGATCAGCAACTGCTGTTCGATGATATGAGCTGAGGCGCGGGGTTCAATACAGGGGGGAAGGGTATTCAGCTGGGCCATGTTACGGTGGAAGGTGTTCAAGTATTTTTGAACCACTTCCATGGGCTCCAACTGTTCCAATCGCGCTTTTTTGACAATTTTGTCCTCTCCTGATTCTTCAATCTCATCTTCAAGGTGCCCCACGTCGGTGATGTTCCGCACATACCGGACTTTGTAGCCAAGATGGAGAAGATAGCGGTACAGTAAGTCAAAGGTGACGGCAGGCCTGGCATGTCCCAGGTGTGCGTTGCTGTAAACGGTGGGACCACAAACATACAAGCCTGTCTTCCCGGGGATCAGGGGCTCGAAAACCTCTTTCCCGCGGCTTAGTGAATTGTAAATAGTGAGTGGTTTTGCCATTCCTCGGGGTTTTATAGTCTGTAAAAATCCCGGACAGATATCCGGTCAGGTAATAATTTCCGTTTCAGGAAGTGTCATCCCCTCATTCGTCTCTTCCTTTGGTTCGCTTGGAATTCCATTTTTAACTTCCTTATCTTTTGAGGAAGCGTGATCATTGAAGAAATTGCGGTAGAAAAGCAAGATCGAAAAGATCCCAACGGTAATCGAACTGTCGGCAATGTTAAAAACCGGCCTGAAGAAAATGAACTCATTTCCTCCCAGGAAGGGAAACCAGTCGGGATAGGTACCCCTCAGGATCGGGAAATACAACATGTCGACCACTTTGCCGTGGAGGAAGGTTTCATACCCTCCTCCCGCTGGCAGAAATTCTGCCACCTGCCCATGGCTGTGGCTGAAAATCATACCGTAAAATACACTGTCGATGATATTCCCGATGGCCCCTGCCAGAACAAGCGCCAGGCTGATCATGAATCCGCGGGGAGCCTCCTGTTTGTTAAGCCTCAGAAGGTACCACCCGATGACCGTTGCGGCCACGATGCGGAAAACAGTGAGAATGATCTTTCCGTATTCGCCGGCAAACTCAAAGCCAAAGGCTATGCCGTTGTTCTCGACAAAATGGATGATAAACCAGTTGCCGGCAACACGAAACTCCTGCCCCAGCACCATGTGCGTTTTGATCCAGAACTTTAAAACCTGGTCTGCAACGATAATGATGATAATAATCAGCAGAGCCAGGTTCAGTTTTGACAATTTCCTCATTACGGGATGTTACTTCTGGTTCTTTTTCGCATCGATACTTAGGGTGGCGTGCGGCACTGCACGGAGTCTCTCCTTGGAAATCAGTTTTCCCGTTTCCCGGCAAATCCCGTATGTTTTGTTTTCGATCCTGATCAAAGCAGCCTGCAAATGCTGAATGAATTTAAGCTGCCGTTGTGCCAGTTTGCCAGCTTCCTCTTTTGAAAGCGTTGCCGCTCCTTCTTCCAACACCTTAAAAGTCGGAGAAGTATCCATCACATCATTACCATCATTGTGGGTAAGCGAGTTCTTATACAGTTCGTAATCCTTTTGGGCTTTTTCAATCTTCTTGATAATCAGCTCCTTGAATTCCTGCAATTCTGCATCGGAATATCGGTTCTTCTCTCTCATAATTCATTTTTTTTTAAAAATTAGAAATCAATCTTAGTTTCATTCCTGATCCTAAAATTAGGAATTATTTCTGCCTTTTATCAGGTTTTACAACATATCGATTCTTTGCATTTTTTATCTTTTTTCGACGAGAATCCAGGTTTCAACTCCCGGATCTATTTCGATAAGTTTGGCATCGGGGGAGTTGATATCGGGCACGAGTTCCAAGCTGGTGGCCAGCGTTTGAGCACTGATATATTCGCAATGGATCCTGACGGCTTCATCCAGTTTATCATGTTTTGCAATGCTCACACCGATCCTGTCGGTAACTTCGAACCCGCTCTCTTTTCTGATGTTCTGGATTTTGTTGATGAATTCCCTGGCAATCCCTTCCATGCGCAATTCCGGCGTAATATTAACATCGAGGGCAATGGTGATATTTCCGTCGCTGCTGACCAGCCAACCGGGAATATCTTCCGTAAAGATTTCAACGTCTTCCGGGATCAGGGTGATCTCCTGATTTTGTACCAGCAAGACCATCTGTCCCGATTTTTCCATTTCTGCAATATCCTTTCCGCTCACCCCGGCCAGTGACTGGCTGACCTCTTTCATCAGTTTGCCAACTTTCGGTCCCAAAATTTTAAAATTGGGTTTTATTTTTTTTCGGATGATTTCCGAAGAATCGTTCAGGAATTCCACTTCCCTGACGTTCACCTCGGTGAGTATGATGTTTTTGACCGCTTCGAATTGTTTTCTGAAGTGGTCGGTGAGTACCGGGACCATAATTTTCCCCAATGGCTGTCTGACCTTGATTTTTTCCTTCCTGCGAAGAGCGAGGATCATGGAGGATGCTTTCTGGGCGATGTCCATTTTCTCTTCGAGATCTTTGTCCACCAGCTTCATGTCAGGTTCGGGGAAATCGGCCAGGTGGACGCTCTGGTCGGGTTCTTTCCCGGTCACCCTGTTCAGGTCGGTGTACAGCAGGTCGGCATAGAAGGGAGCGATGGGTGCCATCAGTTTAGACACCGTAACCAGGCAAGTATACAGGGTTTGGTAGGCCGATATTTTATCCTGATGGTACTCTCCGCCCCAGTAACGTTTCCGGCTTAGTCGGACAAACCAGTTGCTCAGGTTTTCAATGACAAAGTCAGTGATGGCCCTGCCGGCGCGAGTGGGTTCGTAGTTTTCGTAACCGTCAGAAACTTCGGCAACCAGCGAATTGAGTAGGGAAAGGATCCACCGGTCCAGCTCAGGCCTTTCATTTACGGGAATTTCTTCTTCGGCACACCTGAATTTGTCCACATTGGCATACAAGGCGAAGAAACTGTAGGTATTGTAAAGGGTTCCGAAGAATTTTCTGCGGACTTCATCGACGCCGGCCAAATCAAATTTCAGGTTATCCCAGGGCTGGGAGTTGGTAATCAGATACCAGCGCAACGGATCAGAGCCATATTCTTCAATGGTCTCAAACGGATCAACGGCATTTCCGAGACGTTTTGACATTTTGTTGCCGTTTTTGTCAAGGATAAGCCCGTTAGAGATGATGTTCCTGAAAGATACCGATTCGCTGATCATCGTGGATATGGCGTGGAGGGTAAAAAACCATCCGCGGGTCTGGTCAACGCCTTCCGCAATAAAATCGGCAGGGAATGGCAGCAACCTTTTCCCTTCGGGCAGAGGTTTCCCGGGTTCCTGAATTTCCGTTTCAAAGGGGTAGTGCCATTGTGCATAGGGCATTGCGCCGGAATCAAACCAGACATCGATCAGGTCAGGTTCACGGACCATCCTTGTCCCTTCGGAAGAGACCAGGACGATCTCATCGACATACGGGCGGTGAAGGTCAATTTTCCTATAATTTTCTGCCGTATACAATCCCGGGATAAAACCATCGTACGGGTTTTTCTCCATGTAGCCGGCTTTGACAGACAGGTTTATTTCATCTATCAATTCTTCCACCGAGCCGATGCATTTTTCTTCTTTCCCGTCTTCTGTTCGCCAGATGGGCAGAGGGGTTCCCCAGAAGCGTGACCTGCTGAGGTTCCAGTCCACCAGGTTCTCCAGCCAGTTTCCGAAGCGCCCGGTACCCGTTGATTTGGGTTTCCAGTTGATGGTGTTGTTGAGTCCGATTAGCTTCTCCTTAACGGCTGTGGTCCTAATGAACCAGGCATCGAGGGGATAGTAAAGCACCGGTTTGTCGGTCCGCCAGCAATGGGGATAACTATGGACGTATTTTTCAATTTTGAAAACTTTGTTTTCCTGCTTCAGCATGACGGAAATGTCCACGTCAATGGTGGGTGTCTCCTCTGATGCTGCCGGGTCATAATCGTTTTTGACAAAACGGCCGGCAAAATGGCCGTAACTTTCCGGGTTGACATATTGCTCCAGGAAACGGGAATCCATCTTGTCGAGCGGGTAAAAGCGGCCTTTCCGGTCAACCAGCGGTTGCAGTCTGCCTTCGCTGTCAATGATGTGCAACGGGGCGATTCCATGTTGCTTGCCCACCCTGTCGTCATCGGCGCCAAATGTGGGTGCGATGTGGACAATGCCGGTCCCGTCTTCGGTGGTCACAAAATCGCCGGTAATCACCCGGAATGCATCTCCCATCGGCCTGACCCAGTCAATAAGCTGTTCATAATGAATGCCTTCAAGCGTTTGCCCGGAATATTCTTCCAGTATCCTGAAGGGGATTTTTTTTGATCCGGCGGTGTATTTGTCCAAGGGCAGGATAGCATGGGCGGGATCAAAGAAGGATCCTACCAGTTCTTTCGCAAGGATCAGCGTAACTGGTATGCCGGAATAGGGGTTGAAGGTTCTGACTTTGACATAGGTGATGGAAGGTCCGACACACAGAGCGGTATTGGAGGGAAGGGTCCAGGGCGTGGTGGTCCATGCCAGGAAAAAAAGATCGGAGTCGACATCGCGGAATAGGAATTCCGAGGTTTCGTTTCTGATGATCTTGAATTGTGCTACGGCGGAAGTGTCTTTCACGTCGCGATAACATCCCGGTTGGTTCAGTTCATGCGAACTCAGCCCGCTTCCTGCGGCCGGTGAAAAGGGCTGAATGGTATATCCCTTGTACAGAAGGCCCTTGTCATAAATCCGGCGCAGCAGGTTCCAGAGGGTCTCAATGTAACGGTTGTCGTAAGTGATATAGGGATCGTCCATGTTCACCCAATACCCCATTTGCCGGGTAAGTTCCTCCCACTCGCGGGTATACTTCATCACCTCGGTACGGCAGGCTTCGTTGTACTCCTCAATGGAGATGTTCTTCCCAATATCTTCTTTGGTGATATTCAGGGTTTTTTCAACACTCAGCTCAATGGGAAGTCCGTGGGTATCCCATCCGGCCTTGCGGTAAACCCGGTACCCCTTCATGGTTTTATAACGGCAGAAAAGGTCCTTGATGGTCCGCGACATCACATGGTGAATGCCCGGCATCCCGTTGGCCGAAGGAGGGCCTTCATAAAACACAAAAGTGGAATGCCCTTCACGAGTGTATATGCTTTTGTGAAATGTGTCATCCTCCTCCCACCGCCGACGGACCTCCTTATTGATCAGCGAAAGATTTAACTGCTTGTATTCCTTAAACTTCAATGACATCTGAATTGCAAATTACCTGCTTTTTAAAAAATGCACAAATATAGGGTTTTATTTCGTTCCCGAGTCAGAAAACTGCTGTTATTCCTGGTCCTGAAAGCTCATTGCGGAAACAAAAAAACCCGGCTGTGCCGGGTTTAATACGATCGTTGCAAAGGCACTTTTATTCAACGCCAAATTTATAAATGCAAATAGAGTAATATTCCTGTCCGGGTTCCAGGATGACGGAAGGGAATTCCAGATGGTTCGGACTGTCGGGGAAGTGCTGGGTTTCGAGGCACAAAGCACCCCGGTGATTGTAAACTTTACCGTTTTTGCCGGTATCTTTTCCATTCAGGAAGTTGCCCCCGTAGAACTGAATGGCGGGTTCATTGGTGAATACCTCCATGGTGCGCCCCGTGGAAGGTTCAACCACCCTGGCTGCCAGGGTCAGCCCCGGCCCCGACGGAGTCGTTAAAACCCAGTTGTGATCATAGCCCTGACCATATTTTAATTGCTCGTTGTCGTCATTCACCCGGGCACCGATGGCCATCGGCGTTCTGAAATCAAAAGGAGTGCCGTCAACCGGGGCAATCTCGCCAGTGGGGATCAAACCTCCGTCAACGGGGGTGTAAAAGGGTGCATTGATATATAAAACATGATCGTTGATGTCCCCTTCGCCCGCACCTTTCAGATTGAAATAGGAATGGTGGGTCAGGTTGACAGGAGTCGGTTTGTCGGTGGTCGCCCTGTATTCAATTTTAAGCTCATTGTCAGGAGTCAGCTCATAGGTGACATTCACCTGCAGGTTGCCGGGATAACCCTCTTCCCCGTCCGGGGAAAGATAACTCAGCAGAACAGTTTTTTCATCGGACTGGACAGCATCCCAGACCACATCGTTGTACCCTTTGACTCCTCCGTGAAGATGGTTGATCCCGTCGTTGGCGGCCAAAGTGTAGACAGAGTCGTTCAGCGTGAAACGGGCATTGCCGATACGGTTCCCGTACCGTCCCACCAGGGTGCCGTAATAAATCTCATTCGAATTGAGGTAACCGTCGAGCGTGGAATAACCCAGGACCACATCAGTGAACCGCCCTTCCCGGTCAGGAACCCAAAGATCAACCACCCTGCCGCCGAAATTGGTGATCTGAACAACCATGCCCTGCTCATTCTTCAGGGTGAAAAGTTCAACTTTCTTTCCGTCAAGCTCTCCTCCGAAAGCCAGCGGATCAACGACCGGTAATTGCTCGGGCGCTTTCTTGCATCCTAAAATCAAAAACAAACCTGCTAACATGATAAGTTGTCTTGTCTTCATCTGTTTAAATTATTTAGTTAATGTGTTACATCCTGTGACATGTAACCGGTTCCGCCGGACTCCGTTTCCCATGTGAACCATCCTCACTCATGTAGCATCACGGTGAACAGACGTTCCAAAATAAGAGTATTTTATACTGTTTTATGCAAAATTAATCCATTTGTCTGATTCAGCGTACACCAGAGGATAAAAAATTACGGAGGCTGCTTACACGGGGGTCACTCCTTTTTTGAGAATGATGTTTCCGTATTTGGCAGTTTCTCCGGTCATCACCACAGCGAACGCTGAACGGGTTCGTTCGTAAAAGGAGAATCGTTCAATGCGGGCAATGGACCTGATTTCCGGATTTGTTTTCCGGATGCTTGTCAGGTAGGCATTTTCCACCGTAGGATCAAGCTGGTCACCCGGGACGGGAGCCATCATGATCAGGGGTGCATCCACATAACTGTCAAGTTCAAAGAGGGGGAGGATGGCCTCCAACAGCCCGGGGATAGGCAGTCCGTCAGCCCTTATGATCCTGTTGTTGAAGGATTCCCCCGGGAAATGGGCGTCGGCAAGGACGATTTCATCTCCATGCCCCATGCGGGCCAAAACTTCCAGCAGTGCCGGACTGATGAGTGGTGATATTCCTTTTAACATAACATCAATATAAATCTGTTTGCAAAATGAAATCAAAAAATCCATCTGTGCCGCGACTGGCATCTGTTTCATCCCGCCATGGGGTTATCTTCTTCGTCATACCATTCATATTCATACTGTAACTCATAATGCTGGCTCATACCGCTGCCTCTGCCATTGACAAAGACCGTACTGCTGGTCAGGTTGTTTTCTTGATCATAGGCATGTTCAACCCAAACAAGTTGTGTCCCTTCGTCGTCCACTTCTTCATGACCGAGGTGATTCCCCTTTTCATCATAGAAATAACGGGTGTTGCTGTTTTTTTGGGGAGACTCCACGATGCTGGAAATTACTTTGCCATGGTCGTCATGCTCGTAACAGACTTTTTCAACGAGTTCATCCTCTTCGTCATAGATCAGGTCGGCAATTTTTTGTCCGCTTTTGTTATATTCCGAAACAATCCTGTAATTCTCCCCGGTTTCTTCATTGATCCGCTTGTGCTCAACCAAATTGCCGGCTTCGTCGTATTTGAATTCATCGAGTTCGATGGGGTGCTCTTCCATATCGATAATTTCGTGCCTGATCAGAAGGTGGTCATCCCAGGTGAATTTTTCATGCCGGTCTGTCACGTCTTCATCGTCAACGGTGACTTTTTCGAGAAGTTTTTTATCTTTATCATACCGATAGGTGGTGGTGTCGGTCGAACCGTCAATATAAACTTTCAGCTCTTTGACCACGTCTCCCTTCGCATCCCGTTCAAAGGATGTGGTTTCCGAAGGAGTGTCTTCCTCTGAATAGTAATACTGCCTGATCACGCGGCCCTTTTCATCATATTCCCAGGCGATCTTTTCTGTAAGAAGCCCTCCCGAGGTGTAACTGCTTTGTGACAAAGTCTCTCCTTTCCCGGTGAATTCCGTCACACTGAAAAGGTAAGGCAGGGTTTTCATCTGCCCTTGTCCGATCCCTACGTTCACCAGATTGGTGCGGTAAACTGACGCTTTTTTTTTCTGTGGCATTCCTATGAAAATCTGATTTTCCAAAAGTAATAAAAAAGGAGAGCTCAACAGCTCTCCTTTTCAAATGTTAACCCCCAAACACACAATTGTCAGATCTATATCTGACGTGAAGTGCTACAAATATAATCACATTTTATAACAATATGTCGTACTTAAGTAAAAAAAAGTAAAAAATTAAAAAATAATTCAGGAAGATACCTTTCGATCAGCATTGGCCACCCGGTTGCAGCCGTTTAATTGCCCATGTTGATCTGGCTGTTCAGCTTGTCATTTTTATCCTGGTCTTTGAACTGAAGGGAGTATAGGATGGCTTCGACCTGCCGGGTAAGGTTACGTTTGTTTTTGCTGGGTGAGTAAACATAGCCATCGGCCACCACCACCCGCTGGCGGTATGCGTCCAGTTCTGCCAGCATGACGAACGGGCCTCCCATAAAATCGTTTTCCACGCGCCAAAGGCCGCGGACTTCAGCCGCATAGTTCCCGTTGTGCCGGGTGACCTGTAAAACAGATTCCACCCGTCGCTCTGTGGTCATGTAACTGTCTGCCACCGAGCCCGGGACATTGGCCTTGAGGACACTGTCCCGCTTGTCAAGCAGATACTTCAGGGTGAACGTACTGTCGGAGGTGTAAGGAAATGTATAGATCATAACGGCCTGCGATATATCAGGGGTTTCATACCGGACCCAGGTGAAATCCTTCCCCTGGGTGGCTACCTTGTATCCGGGAGGGACGGTCAGGAAAATATCATGGTTTTTTTCCAGAATGTTATAAGCCGCTTTATCGTACAGCTTTTTGTAATTCATGGTAAGTCGGTCCCGTTCCGCCTTCAGGAAATATGCGACAATCTTATCGCTGTTTTCGGTAAAGAGTCTTTCAAATTCCTCGTTGTTTCTTGCATTGATCTGAACGATAGCCTGCGGGTATGCCCATACGTCATTTGCAAAGGTCACGCCGGGATTTTCAATGATGGGAGAAATTTTCGTCTGAATAATGTTCCGTGTGGAAAGGAAGATATCTTTGAATGCTTCGTGAGGTATGGAAACCAGGTCGAAAAGGGGTTCCTCCTGGGGAAGCGACAACTGGGGCTGTGCCAGTGTCTTTCGCAATACATTTCCCGGCGCATCGTCCCACGCCACTTTCGACATAACGACAATCATCTCGCCAGCCTTGCCTGTAATATTCTGGTGGATGATCTTCCCTCCCTTTTGTTGACAGGCAGTTCCGAAGACAAAAAGAATCAAAAGCAGTATTCCAATTTTGGTTTTCATAATGGGTATATTAAGTGTTTATTTTCCTGCGTTTTTGCAACAAAAACCTTACCAAGTTGATTCAAAATCCCGTCAGTCTGCGCTGTTAACATTAAATAACGGATGAATCCTTTTATTCATTCCGGGATTCTGCTGACCGCAGAATGATCCATGCATGCTTCCAACAGTTCCGATACCGTTCTCCCATTCACCGGGTGGACAAAATCAGGGGCGATATCGGCCAGCGGGAGTAACACAAAACGCCTTTCGGCCAGCAGCGGGTGGGGAATGGTCAGTTCCGGGGTGGCGATGACCAGGTCGCCGTAAAACAGGATATCAATATCCATTTTCCGGGACAGGTACTGTCCGGCTTTTCTGCGGCGCCCGAAATGTTTTTCTATGATTCTGATTTTTTTCAGAACTTCGTGCGGGGGTAGCACCGTAGCGGTTATGACAACCTGATTCCGGAATTGTGACCTGGATGAAAATCCCCACGGAGGCGACTCATAGGATGGGGAAATCAACAGGCATTCCCCGATGGTGTCACCGATCATGGAGAGGGTTTCGCTAAAAATTTCATCCTGATTTCCAAGATTTCCGCCCAAGCATAAGAATAGTTGGTGTTCTTCCATTATTTTTGTGTAATTTCTGTTTTGTCTTACAGACCTATCATTACAAAAGTATAAATCCGGAATAAACATTTTATTATGAGAGATTTTTTTAAGTATACCTTAGCGACGATAACGGGTATCATTCTGATCAGCGTGATCGGATTGTTTATCATGCTGGCGGTTTTCGGAGCCCTGGTCGCCTCGACCGAGAAACAGGTAGTGGTTCAAAACCAGAGCATGCTGATTCTGAAGTTGGACAATCAGATTGTGGACCGGGCCCCGAACGATCCCTTTGCCAACCTGGAAATTCCCGGCTTAAGCATGGCAAAAAAACTGGGTCTTGACAAAATCATTAAGGCCATTGAAAAGGCCAGGGACGACGACCGGATCAAGGGGATTTTCCTTGACGTTTCGGTGATGAACTCGGGGATGGCGGCGGTTGAGGAGATCAGGAATGCCCTGATTGCTTTCAGGGATTCCAGTTCCAAGCCGGTCTATGCTTACAGTGACTTGTACGAACAGAAAACCTATTACCTGGCCAGCGTGGCTGACAAGGTCGTTCTGAATCCCCGGGGGAGGCTGGATTTCCGGGGCCTGGGGGGGGAAGTTACCTTTTACAAGAATGCCCTGGAGAAACTGGGCGTTGAGATGCAGGTGGTGCGTCACGGCAAATTCAAATCGGCTGTCGAGCCTTTTCTGCTGGAAGAGATGAGTCCTGAAAACCGCGAACAACGGCTGGTATATATGGGCAGCATGTGGAACCATATGCTGAATGGAATTTCCCAGGAGCGGGGCATCCCCGTTGACCGGCTGAACGAACTGGCCGATCAGATGATGACCTTCAGGAGCGCAGCAACAGCCCTGGAAGCAGGATTGGTGGACACCCTCAAATACAAGGACCAGGTGCTGGATGACCTGCGGCAAATCACCGGAACAGCGGCAAAAAAGGGGATCAATGTGGTGAATGTGGCCGATTATGCCAAAGCACCCCTGAAAAAGGGAGCCAAAAAGAGTACCTTCTCCCGCAACAAAATCGCTGTCATCTACGCCAGTGGCGAAATCGGAACTAGTATTGTGAGCGGCGAGGGCATCAACGGTGACAAATTATCGCGTGAAATACGCAAGGTAAGACAGGATTCCTCTTACAAGGCCATTGTCCTGCGCGTCAATTCCCCGGGAGGCGATGCCTATGCCTCGGAAGTGATCTGGCGTGAGGTCAAACTGGCGGCAGACGAGAAGACGGTGGTCGTTTCCATGGGAGATGTGGCCGCTTCGGGTGGGTATTACATCGCCTGCGCTGCCGATAAAATTGTCGCCCATCCCAATACCATCACCGGATCCATCGGCGTGTTCGGAATGATTCCCAATGCAGGTGAGCTGCTGGGTGAAACCCTCGGAATCACCACCGATGTGGTCAAAACCAATGAACATTCCGATATGCCTTCACTCACCAGGCCCATGTCCCCCTTTGAAAGGAATCTGATGCAGAGTTTCATTGAAGAGACGTATGCCCTTTTTGTGTCGCGGGTTGCCGATGGCCGCAAGATGGAGTCCGCAGCTGTCGATTCCATCGGGCAGGGAAGGGTCTGGAGCGGCGAAAATGCCCTGAATATCGGACTGGTGGATGAATTGGGAGGCCTCGACAAAGCCGTGGAAATGGCGGCAGATCTGGCTGGACTGGAAAATTACCGGACCGTGAGCCTGCCGGAGCTTTCCGACCCGTTCACCGAAATGCTGAAAGGAGGAAGTGACAATGCTCGCACCTGGTTCCTGAAAAGAGAACTCGGTGAAGCCTGGATTTATTATGACCGGATTGCGAAACTGAGACAGATGAACGGTCTCTATGCCAGGATGCCTTACGATGTGACAATCAGATAGTAAGACGATAGTTTGAACCCACATTCCCACACCCGGGAAAACAGGAAGAATCCGCCTGTTTTCCCGGGTGTGTAGTTTTATCGTCCAATATTTATTACTTTAGTGACCCAAATTCCGGCTTATGCGCAGGTTGCTTTTGTATCCCGTTTCATTGATTTACGGCATGGTAATGGCCATACGTAACTCTTTGTACGATTACAAATTGCTGAAATCGACCGACTTTGAAATTCCTGTCATTTCCATCGGCAATATTACCGTCGGGGGAACCGGAAAAACTCCCCATACCGAATACCTGATCCGGCTCCTGAAATCGCAGTTTCGTGTCGCTACTCTGAGCAGGGGGTATAAAAGGAAAACCAAAGGTTATCTGGAAGTACATACCACATCGGATGTCACCGAAGCCGGGGATGAACCTTTGCAGATGAAGAAGAAATTCCCTTCTGTCAAGGTATCCGTTTGTGAAAACCGGGTAACGGGGGTTCAGAACCTTCTCAAAGATGAAATGCCACCCGATGTGATTCTCCTCGATGATGCATTTCAGCACCGGAAGATCACCCCTGGCCTCAATATCCTGCTGATTGACTACAACAAACCGCTGAAGGATGACGCTCTCCTTCCGGCAGGAAGGCTGCGGGAGAAACCCGGTCAACTCCGCAGGGCCAATATCATCATTATTACAAAGTGCCCCAACGAAATTGCACCCATCACCCGGAGGATCATGGCCAAGGATGTATCTCTCTTCCCCTACCAGGAACTCTTTTTCACCACTATGGTATATGGTCAGTTGTGCCCTGTATTCCCGGAGGCGCCTAAAATGGACCTCTTCACCGATACCCGGCAGATGGGAATTCTCCTGGTTACCGGAATCGCCGCTCCCGAATACATCATTCAGCATGTCAACAAACTCTCGGGTGAAGTGGAAACCTCCATCTTCCCCGATCACCATCCCTATTCGGAATCCGACATCAACATGATCATCCGGGATTTTTACAGGCTGAAGAATCCCAGAAAGATTATCGTGACCACAGAAAAGGACCTTGTGAGGTTAACCCGGTTTGACCTGTTCACCCATGAATTGAAATCCTCTATGTATTACCTTCCGGTCCAGGTGAAATTCCTTGACAGGGAGGGCAAATTGTTTGATAAAAAAATACTTGAATATGTTGGAGAAAATAAAAGCAACCGCGAATTATTTAGCAGAAAAATCAAACGCCAGGGTTGATACAGGGATTATCCTCGGAACCGGTTTGGGCGGGCTTGTGAAGGAAATTGAAATTTCAGCGACCATTCCCTATAATGAGATTCCCAATTTTCCCGTGTCGACGGTCGATGGCCATGCAGGCCGTCTGATATTCGGCAGGTTGGGCAACAGGGAGGTTCTGGCCATGCAGGGCCGGTTTCATTATTACGAAGGATATGACATGAAAGAGGTGACATTTCCGGTGAGGGTCATGCGTCAACTGGGAATCACCACCCTTTTTGTTTCCAATGCAAGCGGCGGGCTGAATCCCGGGTACAGGGTTGGGGACATCATGCTGATCAGGGATCATATTAATTTTTTCCCTGAACATCCCCTCCGGGGCAGGAACATCAATGAACTGGGCCCCCGTTTTCCTGATATGAGCAAGGTCTATGACGGACAACTGCGGTTAAAAGCCCGGGAAATTGCTGAAAGACATCATTTTGAATTGAAGGAAGGCGTCTATGTGGGCGTTTCGGGTCCTACTTTTGAAACCCCGTCGGAATACCTGATGTTCCGCATTCTGGGAGGAGATGCCGTCGGCATGAGCACAGTCCCTGAAGTGATCGTGGCGCAACATGCAGGTATGCGGATTTTCGGCATTTCTATCATCACCGACAGCGGTGTCCCGGGCCAGATTGTGGAAATCTCGCACGAGGAGGTTCAACAGGTAGCCATGGCTGCGGAACCCAAAATGACCCTTATCATGAAAGAACTGATCGGCAGCCTTTGATCGCTTCCTGTGACCATGGATATTCTTTTTATCTCATTTGCTCCTGTTGCCGTCATTGCCGGATATATCCTGTTTCGCGACAAATACGAAAAGGAGCCTTTCAGGCTGCTTTTTTTGGCGTTGCTCGCCGGAGCACTCATCGTGATCCCCATCCTGGCCGTGGAAAGCTTCCTCTCCCGCCTGGGAGAATCTCTGGAGGGACTCCTCTCCGCTGCCTGGTCAGCCTTTGTAGTCGCCGGATTCACGGAAGAGCTTTTCAAATTCCTCGCCCTTTACCTCTTGATCTGGAAAAGTCCGGAATTCAACGAGAAATATGACGGTATCGTGTACGGAACCTTTATTTCCCTGGGTTTTGCCTCCGTGGAAAATGTGCTTTATGTCATGCAGGACGGCTATGCCACGGGTTTCCTCCGTGCCCTAACCGCGGTACCGGCACATGCCATCTTCGGAATTACCATGGGATTTTACTTCGGCATGGCCCGGTTTTATCCGCAACAACAACGCAACCTGAAACTGATTGCTTTGTCCTTACCCATCCTGCTGCACGGCATCTATGACTTTATCCTGATGACTGAGATTGAATGGCTGTGGATCGTCTTCCTCGGATTCGTCGTTTATTTGTATATATCAGGATTCAGGAGGATGAAAAACCTTTCGGACAGGAGCATTTTCAGAACAGATTTTGATCTTCTAAACAAAAGTTTCGGCCCGAAAGATGAAAATTCCTGATTACAGCGATGTGGTACGGGCACATTCCAGAATTGCCGGAGTGGTCCACCGCACACCCCTCTATTCCTCGGAAAGCATCGACCGGATCACCGGAGGGACTCTTTTTTTCAAATGTGAGAATTTCCAGAAAGTGGGTGCCTTTAAATTCAGGGGAGCCTCCAATGCGGTATTTTCCCTTTCCGGGGAGGAAGCACAGAAAGGGGTAGCCACCCATTCGTCGGGGAATCATGCCGCTGCCCTGGCCCTGGCTGCCCGAATGCGGAATATTCCGGCTTATATCGTGATGCCGTGGACCGCTTCTGAGATAAAGAAGAAAGCGGTGGCCGGGTATGGCGGGATCATCACCTATTGCGAGCCCACACTGGCCGCACGGGAGAGCACCCTGGCGAAAGTGGTCGCCGAAACCGGCGCCACCATGATCCACCCCTATGACAATCTGATGGTCATTGCCGGCCAGGGTACGGCTGCCAAAGAGATGATCGAAGATGCCGGGACTTTCGACATCATCATGGCCCCGGTGGGCGGTGGCGGATTGCTAAGCGGAACCGCCCTCTCCGCCAAATCCCTGTCTCCGGGTGCCCGTGTTATTGCCGCTGAACCGGCAGGGGCCGACGATGCGTTCCGCTCTTTTTATGCCGGAGAGATTTTCCCTTCCGTGGATCCCCGAACAATCGCCGACGGGTTGCTGACATCGCTCAGCGAGCGCACTTTCACCATTATCATGGGCAAGGTTGATGGCATCGTTACCGTTTCGGAGGAGAAAATCGTCGAAGCCATGCGCATGGTTTGGGAACGGATGAAAATCATCATAGAACCCTCTTCGGCCGTTCCCCTGGGCGCCATCCTGGAAGGGAAAGTCGATGTGGCGGGAGTAAAAACTGGGATCATCCTTTCGGGGGGAAATGTCGACCTGGAGAATCTGCCTTTCTGAGAATTCTGCTCAGCCAGTATGATTTTTTAAAGAATCTGAGGTTCTTTGTGTGTGAAAATACGTATATTGTATCCTGCAAACCACACACAACCCATCATGTTAGTCAAAACTTACGGTAGTGCCGTATTTGGTATTCATGCGGCCACTATAACCATTGAGGCGGATGTCACCAAAGGGGTCAAATTTTTCCTGGTAGGCCTTGCCGACAATGCCGTCAAAGAGAGCCAGCAACGGATAGAATCCTCCCTGAGGATACACGGTTATAAATGGCCGAAACAGAAGATCGTAGTCAACATGGCTCCTGCCGATATCCGAAAGGAGGGCTCGGCGTTTGACCTGCCGATGGCTGTCGGTGTTTTGGCCGCTTCGGAACAGCTAAAAACCCACAAACTCGAAAAGTATGTGATGATGGGGGAACTGTCGCTCGACGGGACCCTTCAGCCTGCCAAAGGGGCGTTGCCCGTCGCCGTGAATTCGAGGGCAGAGGGATTTGAGGGGCTCATCCTGCCGAAACAGAATGCACGGGAGGCTGCCGTGGTGGACAAGCTGAAGATTTATGGGGTGGACAATCTCAGGGAAGTGATTGACTTTTTTAATGATGAGGCAGAATTGGAGCAGACCATCGTGGATACGCGGGCTGAGTTTTTCGCCAGGGTGAACCAGAGTGATGTCGACTTTTCGGATGTGAGGGGTCAGGAAAATGTGAAACGGGCCCTGGAGATTGCCGCAGCCGGTGGACACAACCTCATGATGATCGGTCCGCCCGGGTCGGGAAAGACCATGCTGGCCCGGCGGATCCCGACCATTCTCCCTCCGCTGACGCTGAAGGAAGCCCTGGAAACCACCAAGATTCATTCGGTTGCCGGTCGCATCGACAAGGACACCTCGCTGATGACCGTGCGCCCCTTCCGGAGCCCCCACCACACCATTTCCGACATCGCCCTGGTTGGCGGCGGCGCTTTCCCTCAACCCGGAGAAATCAGCCTGGCACACAACGGCGTTTTATTCCTGGATGAACTCCCCGAATTCAGACACAACGTCCTCGAAGTCATGCGTCAGCCCCTCGAGGACCGCAAAATCACCATCTCAAGGGCCCGCTTCTCCATCGAATATCCGGCAAACTTCATGCTCGTCGCTTCCATGAATCCCTGTCCCTGCGGCTATTACAACCATCCCGGAAAAGAATGCGTCTGTCCTCCCGGAATGGTCAGACGCTACCTCAACAGGATTTCAGGTCCACTCTTTGACCGCATCGACATCCACCTCGAAGTGGTCCCCGTTCCCTTCCGGAAACTCGACGAAAAAGAAGCGTCCGAAAAAAGCGAAACCATACGCAATAGGGTTATCTCTGCCCGGCAGATGCAGTCCGACCGCTTCAGGGATTTTCAGAATGTCTATTGCAATGCCATGATGAGCTCCAAAATGATCAGGGAATTCGTCACCCTCGATGCCTCCTGCCGCCTGCTGATCAAGACCGCCTTGGAAAAGCTGGGCCTCTCCGCCAGGGCTTATGACCGCATTTTAAAAGTCTCGCGCACCATCGCCGATCTGGAAGGATCGGAAAAGATCGAAAGCTACCACCTCTCCGAAGCTATCCATTACCGCAGCCTCGACCGGGAAAGCTGGGGAATATGATCCCGGCAGCCGTCGCTGCCCGGAAAATCCCGACCCATCCCATTCTGAAGAGCGGAAAACAAATATAGGTGCCCATCTGATTCCCCTAACCGGAAACTGCCCTCCCAAATCCCTTATTGGTATTGTTTTTCCTGACAAAAATTTGGTCAAACCATTCACCTGTGCTAACTTTACCAAACTGTAAAAGAGACAATTTAAACCGGCAAATCAAATTCGGGAAATTATGAAACGTCCGACTTTTTTCCCATTCGTTTTTAAGGCCCTGGGATGTGCATTTTTATGTTTTTCCCAGATGCCGGTTTTCGGGCAGCTGCCGCTTGTTTCGGGTGACCGGCGGCAGGCTTTGCTCAATGAGCCCATCGATTTGAGCGAGGATTTCCGGAATTTTGCCAATACCTCTTTTCTGGCCGATGAACTGGTCTCTTTCGACCCGGCGACGGGTAGGGGGATGCTCCGGTGGCAGCGGGGGGGTTACAAGACCCGCCAGGCAATCAACAATATGCTGGCCTTTGTGCGGGAGGCGGAAGGAAATGAATTCCCCGGGGGGGAGAATGAAGTGCAACCCGTGCTTCCCTTTTCCGTGGAGTTTGTCACCCCCCGTCCGGTCAGGCTGCGGGTGATGACGGGAACTGTTGTTGATTCGGGGGAGGAATCCCTGATGTTGGCACAGGGTGTTCCCGGCAGAGATACCTCCTGGCGTTATTCCGCACTGGAGGGGAGACATCGTTTCCCCAATGCCGGCGGGTCGGTGGTCATCCGCAAAAAACCCTGGCGTGTTGAATTTTACAAACCCGACGGAAAACTGATTTCCAAAACCAACCACCTCTCCGATAACAATGTTACCTATACTTCGGTATTGCCCTTCGGCTTTGTCAGGCGTTCGTCGGACTACTTCCGGAGCGTAGCCGCTGTCTTTTCCCTCTCTCCCGGAGAAAAGATCTACGGGATGGGAGAACATTTAAAGGCTTTGAACAAAAGAGGGCAGACGGTGGTACTGGGGGGTGACGATGCCAACGGGGTAATGAACGAGACCATGCACAAACCCATTCCCTTTTACCTCAGCAGCAATGGGTACGGGCTCTTCTGCATCCCCTCCGATGACCTGCTGGTACCGTTGACCCTCCGGCGCAGCGGTGGGAAATTCCGCCTTTCTGACGATCCCTGCCGGGGAAAGATCCGATGGAGGGTTATCCCCGCTGCTAGCCGCATCAGGTGACCATTCCGGTCATGTTTACATTGTCATTTTTATTCACCTGCTAAATAAATATCACCATGAAAAAAATCTTTCTTATCCTGTTTCTTTTCGGATTGTGGAACTGCACACCGAAACCCTCGGCTGAAATTGTTGAGGCCGTGAAACTCAATTCTCTCGGTTTTTTGCCTGAGAGCGTCAAGGAAGCAACCATTACATCCCCCTGTTCCGAATTTGTGGTTCGGGAAGCTGCTTCAGGAAAAGTGGTTTTCAAAGACTCCGTTACCGGTCCCGTTGCCCAGGAAGATATCGGTGGGGAGGTGTGGAATGCCGACTTCAGCGGGGTGACCACCCCCGGCACCTATTATATCGAGGTTCCCGGTGTGGGGAGGTCCATCGATTTCCCTGTAGGGGAGAAAGTTTATAACGATGCTTATGTAACCGCAATGCGGGGATTTTACCTCTGGCGCTGTGGCATGGAGGTGGATGGCGAACACCAGGGGAATCACTACCACCAGGCAGCCTGTCATCTGAATGACGGGTATGAAGATTACCTGGGAAAGGCAGGCAGCCGGCGCGACGGTACCGGAGGATGGCATGATGCGGGCGACTACGGGAAGTATGTGGTCAATGCCGGGGTGACCGTGGGAGTCCTTTTCCTGGCATGGGAACATTTTCAACCGCAGCTTGAGAAGATCTCCCTGAACCTGCCGGAAACAGCCCCCGGTTTTCCTGAATTCCTGAAGGAGATAAAATGGGAGACTGACTGGCTGCTGAAGATGCAATACGCCGATGGTTCGGGAAGGGTATCCCACAAGCTGACCCGGGTGGAGTTCTCCTCTTTTATCATGGCCGACCAGGACAGTGCAAAGCGCTATTTCACCGAGTGGAGTTCTGCCGCCACGGCCGACTTCGTGGCCATGATGGCCCAAGCGGCCAGGATTTTCAAGCCTTATGATGCCGATTATGCCGCAACATGCCTCGACGCCGCCAGGGTGAGTTATGCCTTCATGAAGAAAAATCCTGAAGAAAAGGGCTTTAAGCAAGGTGACTTTAAAACCGGAGGATACCAGACCCGAGATTCCGACGGTCGTCTTTGGGCGGCTGCCGAGATGTGGGAAACTACTGGAGAACCGGAATTCCTGGCCGATTTCGAAAAGCGGGCCGCTGACCGCGGATTCCGTATTGACGAAAACTGGGACTGGGGTAATAAGGGGAACCTGGGTATGTTTTCTTACCTGCTCTCTAACAGGGAAGGCAAGGATCCTGCCGTTCAGGAAGCGCTGGTAAAGAATTGCCTGGCCGTGGCTGAGGAACTGGTGGCCAAGGCGCAGAGTGACGTTTACCGCCGTCCCCTGGGAGGCCGCTACTACTGGGGATGCAACGGCACGGTGGCCCGCCAGACCGTCAACCTCTTTGTGGCCAACCAGCTGCAACCCGACCCGAAATTTGTGAATACGGCCCTTGATGCGGTGGGTCATCTCTTCGGCCGAAACCACTACAACCGCTCCTTTGTGACCGGCATCGGCATCAATCCCCCGATGAAACCCCATGACCGGCGGTCAGGCGCCGACTCCGTGGAAGCCCCATGGCCGGGATACCTCGTGGGCGGAGGCCATAAAGCCACCGACTGGGTAGACCTCGAAGAGAGCTACTCCCATAATGAGATCTGCATCAACTGGCAGGCGCCCCTGGTATTCGCCCTGGCCTGGTTCTCTCAGCCTTAAATTACTTTTGACATATGAGATGCCGGATTTATCTGGCGGCATTGCTTCTGGTGCCCCTTCTGGGGCACCGGGCTGCCGCCGGAAACTACAGGAATTTCAGGGTAGCAGTCTATTCACGCTCCTTTGAGACCCAAAAAATGGGCGACGCAGAATGGCTTGCCAGGGTGTGGGATGACGTGTCGAACCAGGTGGCAGTGGATAAAATTTACCTGGAGACCCACCGCGACCTGGTGATCGTCGACCAGGAAACCCTTGACAAGGCAAAAGCCTTTTTCAAAGCCCGGGGTGTGGAAACTGCCGGAGGCATCACCCTTACCATTGACGAAGGCAACCGGTTTGAAACCTTTTGCTATACCAACCCGGAACACCGGGCCAAGGTGAGGGAGATCGTTGAATATACCGCCCGCAATTTCGACGAGCTGATCCTCGATGACTTTTTCTTCACCAGCTGCAAATGCGATCTCTGTATCGCGGCCAAGGGGGAGCAGAGCTGGACGCAATACCGCCTGAAATTGATGGAAGAAGCCGCCCGTGACCTGGTGATCGCCCCTGCCAAAAGGGTAAATCCTGACATCAAAGTAGTGATCAAATACCCCAACTGGTACGACCATTTTCAGGGTCTCGGTTTTAACCTGGAGGCGCAGCCGGCGATGTTCGACGGCATCTATACCGGAACCGAAACCCGCGACCCTTCTTCCTCCCAGCACCTACAGGCTTATCGGCTCGGGTGTATGCCGAGCGAACAGCGGGGATTTGCGAAAGCAAAGCCGGAAAGCTGGAGCCGGCATCGCCCGCTGGTCGTTCGGTATAACACCGTGTTATGCGCAGTCAATTATTTTTAAAAATTCTAAACTGTTTGAAATACGGAAAGAACGACCAACGGGTTACACCCGAGCCGTTGATGCGCAAGCACAAGACCGGGAGTGCGAAGAACGGAGGGATTGTTCAGATTGCGCATCAACGGTTTGCAATATGACCAGTGGCGGAGAGCGGGCGACTTCCCTGTCAACAGTTGCAAATGTTGATGCGGGGCAGACGCTTTCAAGCCACCACTGCGCCCGACATTGGTTATATTGCTTGTTAGCTGCTGGCCGATTTTAGGTAGTATTTTGATTGATACTATTCTGTCAAAAAACCACATTCTGTAATAGTTGGTTTTGCATTATCAGATTGCAACCATTTGTATAATTTATAAGCCATTGAATTGTGGTCTAAATCAGAACGGATTGCAACATGAACTTTTGATATAAATGGATATGTCTTGTTTTTAACAGAAGTTTTATCTGGAAATATGCCATTAATGGAGATTTTAGGCACTTCGCTATCAGGAATCCGTGCTTGCAAATCTTTGTAATTATTGAAAGTATAACAAATAGCATTCACATTATGAATAATTTCGCCAAAAACCTGAGACATTCCACCTATAGCGCTCGCAGGAAAATCAGCTGGTTCCATACCGTCCATTACTAACAATCTAAATACTTCCTCACTACCTGAATTGCGGGGACGTGTAAAAACTTTTATATCTGAATCATTACCGCCAACTTGAGTCCAATTTGTTATTTCGCCAGTAAATATTTTTTGAACTTGATTAACTGTCAGTGATTTCACAAAATTGTTCTTGTTTACAACAAAAACAAAAGCGTCTAAAGCGATAGGTGTTTCAATCAGCGTAACTCCTACAGAGTCAGCATGGGCTTTCTCGTCAGAAGAGATAGTCCGGTGTGTGAGTATAATATCTGCATTACCATCAATCAAATTAATAAATGCACCATGAGTTTTAGAACTCTTCACACGTTGCCAAAAGAAGTCTTTATACTGTTCATCAAGTACTTCATATTTAGGATGTAAAGTCCATTCACTAACAACACCAGGCTCCATCCATATATATGGTACACCCAAAAGTTTACAGGCAACCATCACATTCAGCACACTTGCTGAAGTAGAACCATCAACTTTTGGATAGTTCTCAAAGTTAATACCTTCAATTAAATTTTGCTCTTTGTCATTTTCTTTTGTACATGAGAAAAAAATTCCAAAAAGTATAAATATTGCTATTTTTTTCATATTCAATAATTTAGCAGACTCAAATCAAGATGCATAAATCAACCTAATGGTTGCGTAATTTGAAACATTATCTTTTTAAACTCAATTATATCGGTAAAACTTATAATCATATTTTCGTCATGTCTATCTGGGTCTCTCACTGGCTTGCAGCTAACGTTCGGCGGTATGTGTTGTTGGCGCCGCTTCGGGGTGGCGCGTGTTTTTGCACTCGTGGTGCGCTGCAGGGTTATGATTGTTATTAGTTTATTCTCGCGTTGGCAAAAACCGTGACACCAAGCGGGAGTCCCCGGCGGTAGCCGGGGCAGGCCGTGGCGCCAGCCACAAAGCCTTCCTCTTTAGTTACCCAATTGTCGCGCCACGGAGCGCCAATGACATATACCGACCTGTTAGCGTGCGTTATTTTTCAATAAGCTTTCCTGACCCGTCAATACAGAATGCTTTTATTGTTATTTCTGTACTTATTGTATCAATTATTTCCAAGGAGGCAGTATCTAATTTAAAGTAGTAGGCAGTGTCAAAAGTTTGAAATGTTAGATCTTTACTAATTATAAACTGGGACCTATTAAGAAATTCAAAATCTTCACCACATAGGTTTGTCATAAAATTCATTTCATCAGAAAGCCGTCCATTAGGATCATATACTTTTACAGAAGGAACCAATTGATCAGCTGGGTACGTAACCAACAATACTATTCTTTCATCATTTTTTTGAATTAATCCGACGATAGAGGATCCTTCAGGTTTGAACTTTCTAATCAAGGGGTCATTATCATCTAGTTCTGAATGATTACAGCAATTTTCACAACTTGTCACATAAGGCAGTTCTAACAATGGGATTAGAGAAATATACTTTTTGAATTCATTTTCATCATTTACTTGAACCAAGTCATTTCCTTTATTATCATCATACTTTTTTGGTCCTGACTTACATGAGCTAAATGCTACAATAGTTATAAGAATAAGAATTTTCTTCATGAGATCTTTTAAATTAGTAGTATTATGATTAATGCACGCTAACGTTCGGCGGTATGTGTTGTTGGCGCAGCTTCGGGGTGGCGCGTGTTTTTGCACTCGTGGTGCGCTGTAGGGCTATGATTGTTACTAGTTTATTCTCGCGTTGGCAAAAACCGTGACACCAGGAGGGAGTCCCCGGCGGGAGCCGGGGCAGGCCGCACCGCCGACCACCTAACAGTCCTCTTTAGCCAGAAAGTTCTCGCGGTGCGGAGTGCCAATGACATATACCGACCTGTTAGCATGCGTTAATGTTCAGAGTATTTTGATATATCCGCTATTGACTTCTAGACGCCACATATACCAACTATCAACGGATTTTTTCCTTATTCTTCCAGCTTGCCACTCTTTAATTGTTTTGAAAAACGAAATAAGTTCTTGGTCCAAATTGTCGTCACCTGATTTGATAACTACGTGAAATCCACCACCATTTTCTCCTCTACAATTGACGACAAATTGTATAGATGGTTTTCCTGTGAATGTTGGATTCTCTTTGGCAAATTTTACATAGTTATTCAGTTTGACTTCAATTGAATCTTTGCTTACTATTGGCCTAGCTCTGTTCTCAATCAAGAAGTACACAGCATTAGGATTACACGCATTTTCTGGCTTTATTCCTTCTGCAGTCATTATCATTTGTCCGAATGAGTAGTTGCTGATTAACAACAAAACAATGATTTGAAGACTCTTTTTCATTTTCATCTTTTATTGGGTTTGTTTTTAATGCATGCTAACGTTTGACGGTATGAATAGTTTGGCATTTCAAGGCACTTAATTATCCAGCTATATCAAACTTAACTAAAAGCTCAAACATTCGCAAAACCACTCACTGCCAAATTATTTATACCGTTTGTTAGCTGCTGTGTTTATTTTTAAATCAATAAGTTAAACAGTCTTTTAGTCATGATCTAGATAGATCTAATAAGTGTATTTAATGCTTGAGAAATTTCAACAATTTTGTTACAATCGACAATCTCAATATTATCTTTTCGAGTGTGAGTTATATCTTGATCACCGATATTATCTATGAACCATTTTGAAGAAACTGCTATAGCTGGGACACCAAATTGCAGAAAGATACTATGATCACCCTGAAGCCATTGGATACCTTCCGTTATTCCACTATACTGATTGATTACATTTTTAGTAACCTGAAGTATTTCATCTGGTAGATTAAAAAGGGAAAATGCAGAAAGTCCTTCCTTGTATCCAGCGCCATCTATATTAATGTTCAGTAATATTTTGTTGAAATTATTCTTATTTGTAGAAATGTAATTTATCTGTCCAGGGACTGCGTAATAATCCTCACCGTTAAAAGCAATAATTTCAATGAGTCTATTACCATTATAATCTTTGAGTAGATCTGATAATAATAATAGGACAATTACTCCTGTTGCGTTATCAATTGCACCAGGCGTACCTTTCTTTGCATCGATATGGGCCGTAACCACAATCTTTAGAGAGTTGTTATTACCCTTTTTACCAATGACATTGTAGCCCCTTCCAGGAATTCTTTTTGATAATGAATCCAAGAAAACGATCTTCCCAATTTTGGGAATGAGTTTTAAGCCCTCTTCTTCAGTCATGTAGACAGAGGGAATATCAAAATCCCCATCTTCTATTAATGGGAAAGGGTATACTCCACCTGCTAATGCCACGTTTCTACCGGTTGCACTTACTATAGCCTTTGCTCCGCTATTCTCAAGAATCGAGATAATCTTTTGATGCTCCTCTGGATTATAAAATACAAAGTTTTTAGGCATCAATTGCTCTCTGGCAATTTCTCCGAAAAGAAAGATTATCTTATTCTTTGCGTTAATCTTTGATAACTCTTCGATAGTTGATGCAGGTATTAATTCTCCCTCACCTCTGAATCCAAGTGAATATGGACTTACTAGAACATTAAAGTTTTCTTCATCAGATTTGAGAGTAGCTCCATTTTCTACCCAATCAATTGCTTCGAATTCAACCATTTCGGTTTCCCAGTCACGTAATAAAAGCTCTTTTTCAAAGAAGTAGGTGGCTTGTCTATTACCATTACTGCCCACACATCGTTCAGAAATATCTACACAAAGAGTCTTAAGGTATTCTTTACACTTTTTGATGAGATGATTATCTGTCATAGATTTGTAGTTTGTTTAAATAGTTACAAATTTAAGAATACTCCAATTAGGATAAAACCTGAAATGCGGCTCACATGGCAGCTAACGTTTTTGGGGTTTGCGTTCGGGCGGGTTGGTGGGACGAATTCCCGTGAACACGAGATGAACGCAGGTGCGAGTTACAAAGCTCCGAATTTGCAAGTTAACCCGCCTGACGCAAAACCCGTGTTAGCAACCGTAATTATTTCATTAGATGTCTAAAATGATTTCTGATGTCTTCATATGTTCGTTTACTAGCATTAAACCTAAATAATGTCCATGTTGCAATCTTTGGCAAACCTATGCATCTTAAATATTTGCGAAGGGCATGAATATTTTCTCGTGTGTAAAAATTCGGTTCAGGAGTTATTGGCTGGTAGTCTTTAAAGGCATATTGATAAATGTAGCCGTCACAATATTTATCTAAAGTAAAACTATCATATCCTATAGCATAGTATGAGTCAGTAGATATTAATTTCCCGAAAGGCGAATTAACAACATCGAACCCAACTCTTTTATCACTATACATATTCATAATGCTATCAATTACTCCATTAACGGGGAGGACAGTAGGCGCATTCCAACCTTTAGAGGAAATCCAACCTGCATGTAAGGATATATTAAAAGTTTTGACTTTCAAAGAGTCATGTATGATATTTCCCATTCTCGTTTTACAGAAACCATATAGAGTATCTTTTTCAAAGTCATATAAGGGTTGATGAAATTTAGTAAAAGCATGGTGATTACCTGAATATATCAATGCTCTTTGGTTTTTGGATATAATTTCTTTCTTTATAACGTCCGCCATATATATATCAGGATCCAAATCTTTCCATGCTCCGCCTTTTTTACATGGGTCGTATGGTGGTGCAAGATTCACAACACGAAATTTGTTCGGAGAATTGGAATTGGCTTTATTTACGGCCCATGCAACTTCATATATATCAATGTATTCCTTATATCCCCATACTTGATTGTTTTTGAAATAATTTGATTTTAACAAGCCTCTGTCAAAAGCAGGAGCTGTTATTAATGAATCAACTAACGCCTGAATATCGTAAGCACCAAATTCTATCGCCAAGGTGAATATCCCATTTTCATACAATAGTGGAATCAGATTTAAAATCAATTCAACATCATGTTTAATCCTGTGATATTCTCCAATAAAAATATAATCGTGGCTCTTAAATTTGCTTATAACGTATTCTTCTGGTGTTTTCCAATTAGTATATAGGTGTTTATGCAATTCTTCGTAATCTTGAGAATAAGTTTGATTAATCGTAATTATTACAAGTAATAAGAATATAAACTGTTTCATATGTCTTTCTGGTGTTTTTTATGGTTGCTAACGGTTGACGGTATGGGGCGTGGCGGCTAAGTGGCAGTTTCCTGTCGGGGTAAACAAAGTTAAATTACATTTATAAAGCTTCTATAGCTACGGAGACAGCCATGACCTATACCGTTTGTTATGCACAGGGCTTTTTTAGTCCTTTGTCACTGGATCATCCTCAAGGTCTAGAATCATTGAACTTATCTCAATTTCAAACCAATTGGAAAACATTTTAAAATTCCGATTTTTGGGCCATCTTTCCTCATCAGTACACCAATCATTAAGCTCATTTGAAAATAAATCTTCAAAATTCTTCTTAATCCATTTCAATATTGAGTCATTACTATCCATCTCACGTATGAGATATATATTGTTTTCATCATTTTTGTTAATGGGTTGGCCTTTAGGGTATACTGAATTAATCCAGTCAAAAAAAGGTCTTTTAGGTCTTACGATGATAGCATTCCGATTTATTGAATCGAAAAAATAATGTATTGGTTCCATTAGTGAAAAATCATAAAATATTTGTCAAGTTAATCAATGTCTTTCAGATTTTCCGCCTTGTGCATAACGGCCCGGCGGTATAATTGGTAAACGGTGCTGAGTCGACTGAAGCCGGTGGGCGGGATTTCTCTTCTACTTGACAATGTATCAGAGGCGTAATGGAGCGAAGCCGGCACGTGTTTTTGCCGTCTGGCAGTAAGTTTTATTAAGAGCTATGAGCGGTCGCGCTACGAAATGTGAATGCGAGCCAGTTCTTATTTCCGGTTACAAAAGTTTGATTTATGCTAGCGGCGCAGTGTCGCGGTACAATGGTAAATGCGAGCTGGTTATTATCCCCGGTTGCTGAAACTTTCTTTTAGCACTGGCGGGAATCTGGGTATAACCACCGGGCAATCATTTATCAAGGTAGTACTGCCCCCGCAAAAACCGTGACGAGTTTATTAATTATACCGTCCGTGTTAGCACAAGTAATTGTTAACCTTCACCTTGCAGAACATATCCAGGTGCAGATATTTTTTATATATCTTAAAAAATAGAATTATTCGAAGATAGTCTCCCAATTGTCCGAATGAAAAGCTTGAAAACATAATTCTATTTGTTCTTTATTGTTCTTTTCTGTTGCAAGCAAAGGCAAGTTATCCAAATCAAAAAAACCTCGTTCTGAAGTTTCTATATTTGGAGCAAACTCTCCGTCAGTAATTTCACATAATACAAAGACCTTACAGATTCCATAAGCATATAAAGGACGATTATGCTTATTCCTGTCTTGGAGTGCAATCAATTTTACAGGAATAGCGTTAAAGCCAGATTCTTCTTTTACTTCTTTAATAATGTTGGATTTTATCGATTCATTTACATCAACCCATCCACCAGGCAAGGACCATTTACCACTAATTTCTTTTACAAGTAATATCTTATCGTTCTGGAAAATTGCTGCTCGTGTATCTAATTTTGGTGTTTGGAAACCTGTTTCATTGCAAAACAAGTCTTGAACAAGTTCCATACTTAAACCTGATTTCATGCTCATAATTTCAGCTGAAATTTCTCTAATCCTTTCAAATCGTTTCAAGTCAAAAGAGTCTTTTGAGTATGTCAATCCAGCTTGAGCTATAAATTGAAGTTCAATTGCCCATTTTAACCAGGGACTTTCTAATAGATTATTCTCTTGATTTTGCATATGTTAAGGTGCAGTTTTTTATTTGTGCTAACGTTCACCGGTATGCGCAGTTGCCGTTTCTGAGCGCTTTCGTTTCGAGTTACCCGCAAGTTAACCAAGTGAATTGACATTAGCAACCCCTCCACGCGGCAATTGCGCATGACCGGTTGTTACCAACTGGCCTTTATTCATCTTCAATAAATTAGCTATCAATTTTGTAGTGCCTTGTGCGTTCGGAAAGACACACTCTTTGACAAGTTTTGGTCGTGCGCTCGGCTTTTTGAGCGACTTGGCAATGTGTGTGGCTTTGAAGCGCAGGCTATCTAAAATCTTCATAAAATTCTCTTTTCATCTCATCTTTTATTCTTAAATCGCAATATCCAATTTGACGATTAGCATATTCTTTATGGTCATAATAATTTAATCGATTGGGCAGTCTATCAAGTACAGATATAACATTCTCCCATATCTTTTTCTCATCTTCTAATATTGGAATATAGCTTCCTGACCAACTTTTGCTTCTCTGTATAATTTCTAAATTCTTATAAATTTCAAAATCACTATTTAGTTTCAGAAATCGCTCTAAGAACTCCATTTTTAAACCAGGATATTTATAGCATATTATGCTAAAAACTACATTCATGTACTTATCGTTCAAATATTTCTCATCAATAAGATTTTCTAAGTATTCTATTGGTTTCTTGCCATATTTATCCTTTGCACTTGGAAAGAAAGCTGATATTGCACGTTCCGAAAAATAATAAGTTTCACTAGATATAAAGTATTCAACAATTGAATTGATTATTGTATTAGAATTATCCATTTCCCATATAAAATCATAATGCTCATGCTCTAAATCATAGTAAGAAATTCAATTAGGAGACTTGAACTTTAAAATCCTTACTAAAATATTTGGGTCTCGTTCTAATAATTTTTTGAGAATTTCATTTTTGTAATCAAAACTTTGTTCAATATTATTTGAATACAAATAAGCTTCTACCAATATGTCAAATGGGAAATTACTGAACGAAAGACATTTCATGATAAAACTTTTACCTACACTAATTTTAACATCTTCTTTCTTAATTTTTGTTAGTGCAATTTCAAGAATCTCAATATATATATCTTTCTCGTCTTTTAGCTTTTTATATTTGCTTACGAAAGTTAAATCCCAAAATATATATTGGGTGTTCAAAGATTTAATGGAAAATAATAAATCCGAATATAGTACACTCAAATGCTCTTTTTTAACATCATCAATTTTTAATGTATGATGAAAACAGAACTTTGGATTTACTTCTAAATTTTGAATTAATTCAAAAAGTTTAAAATAGTAGCCAGAATTAGTTTGAAAAAAGTAATTGAAAATATATGTAAAATTGAGATTGAAATTAAATTTTGTAAAATTTAGTTCAAGTACATTCAAAAATAATTTTACATCGGCTTGGGCTAGATTACCAAATATTGTATTCAAAGAATTTTCATATTGCCAAACAGAATTACCCTTACTTACCTTTTTGACGTGCTCTAAAATTAAAGAAACATTTGTAAGAAGTGAGTCATAATTATTTATGTCAAAATCAAGGCAATATTCTTGAAGTTCTTCTTTATGTAATTTTTCCTCTTCATCCCAACCAAGTTCTCTTTTCCTTTGCCTGTCTTGCTTTAATACTTCAGCTAATTGATATAACTTGCTTCTATATTCTTTCTTAATTTCTTTTGAATAGTCAATTTTTAGCCATTCAAGACCTTCTAAAATATTTTGCAGTACGAAACAGTCCTCAAATTCATCAGGTTTGAAATACTTGTTAATTATTTGATAAATGTATTTTAAATCGTGTTGTAATATTTCTTCCGAATCTTTGAATTCATAATAGTTTAACTTATACATTATTTGTAGTAAAGATGGCTTACTAGCATTTTGTAATAGATAGTTGTAACACTTTAATCTAAAAGTCTTTATTGATTCTGAAAGCCATAAATGGAAAGTCCAAAAAGTTATTCCTCTTCCATTTCCTTCATGTTCATTAAACTCAAGTTTAAGAAAATCTGGAATTATTTCGGTTAAAACATTCTCATAGATAATCTTATCATTACTGATTTGAGCATTCTTAATTAAAAAGTCAAAAAGCAAATGCTGAATTCGGTCACCATACATGTAGCCTAATCTCGTAAAGCTAAATTTCTCTTTTATATTATAAATTACTGCTGGCATTTTAGATGGAACTTTTATCGCATAATAAAACATAAGTTCCAATGCATCTTTAAAGAATTCATCACTATGATATCTGAAACGGGATAAAATTTCAAGGTCTTTCCCTGTTCCATATGAGAATTCATTTAATTCATAATTATATCGAAATCCAGTTGTTGTTTCTGCTTCTTGATTATCAATTTGCTTTTTTATAAAGTTTAATACTTGTGGACTTAGATAAAACCAAAACAAATCAAGGTATTTCAAAGAATCTTGATGATTACCTTCTTTTTCAATCTCCAACCACTTTTTAAGAATTATTGGTTTTAATTTATTCTCTATTTGTTTGTAATTGAAAGTGTTTATTACAGGTACAATAGTATCTGTAATTCTATTTTCATAGTCTAAATAATTGTTAAGGAAGAAGCTAAAATTTAATGATTCATTATCAATTACGGCTTTATAGAAAATATATGTCGAGAATATCTGGTCTGATATTTTAACAACTTGTTGTTCGAATAAATCAACTAATTCTGATTCATGTAGAGCATAACATATTTCCCAAAACTTATTCTCTTCAACTTCAAGACTTTTAAAAATAAAATCACAGAATTCTCTGTTTTCTTTATCAATACGCGAAAAGAAAGATATTAATGCTAATGATTTCTGAGCTATCGGTTCTTTTAATAGTTCGACTTCATTAAATAAAGGCTCATAATATTCATCATAGATTTGGGATGCATCATTAAGCTCTAATATATTTTTGGCTTTAAGAGCAACTTTAGCACACATTATTGCCAGACGTGCATTTCCCTGAGCTATTTTAAGAATTCTATCAACATAAGATGGTTCTTTGATTTTAAAATCGTCCGATTGAATAATATTTTTTATTTCATCATTTGAAAATGCTTTAATTTCAATCGATGCATAATTGTAATTGACTGCTATAGACTTAACCTGTGGTAATGCATAATCTCTGACAGTAACTATTACTTTTAAAGATTTTGAAGTTCTTTCCTTGAATAAACTTAATATCCATTGAAAGTTCTTGGCTAATCTATTTGCATCATCAACTAAAAGAACATATTTTTTATCAGGTCTGACAATTGTTTTAAGGTCTTCCCATATCGGAATACCTTTATTTCCAATACACAAGAAAGAGAAATCATTTTTATCGGAATAAAGTTTTGCAAGTTCAATTGCAAATTTTGATTTTCCAGTACCCGGCGCTCCATGAATTAATAATAAATCGTTTGTTTCTAAGTGGTTTACTCCTACTTCTAACTCCTTATCTCTGCCAAAGAAGGTATTACTTAATGGTGTGGAAATTTTATTTTTCTCGTAATTAGCGATAAATTCAGAAGGTTCTTGAATTTGACCAGTTCCAACTTTGATTCCAAGATAAGCTCCTAAAATTGGATAATCGAGAACTGCAAATGCCAAATCTCGAATCCCTTTTAAATCAAGTAAACACTTTGGATTGTGCTTTTTACATAATTCTTCAAGATTTTTCTTTTCAACTGGCTTAATGCGTTCAGTAAAGCATAAAATTACTTTACCAATTTCTTCTTTCTTTAATCCTGTTTTTGAAGTATCGAAACAGTTTTCGATATCTGACTTTAATTTATTATAAAAACTTTGCCCTTTTTCTAGTCTTTCTCTTGTAGTATATTCAGCAAAAATTAATTCATTGTCAGCACTAGTGAAATATGAATCAGGAATACCCTTTCTTGACTTTTCTTTTCCAATGACACTACCAATCGGAGTAATTGTATTTGGATTTAGTTTCAGATACAAAAAATGATTACAAAATTCTTGGAAGATGTCTCCATTAATCCTATCCAATGCATTTTCTATTTGTACAGAGTCTATCATTTGCTGTTGTGGGTTGGGAAAGAAATAGCTCTTTTGCAAGCTGAAGCATCAGCTTGTGTGTTGGGGCTTGCAAATGTGCTATTTGTGCGTTGGCTGTTCATTTTTCCTTTTTTCTTACTGCAAAATTATCACTGTCGTTTCTTAGGCTTGTTGGTAACGGCTCGGGTGTATGCCGAGCGAACAGCGGGGATTTGCGAAAGCAAAGTCGGAAAGCTGGAGCCGGCATCGCCCGCTGGTCGTTCGGTATAACACCGTGTTATGCGCAGTCAATTATTTTTAAAAATTCTAAACCGTTTGAAATACGGAAAGAACGACCAACGGGTTACACCCGAGCCGTTGATGCGCAAGCACAAGACCGGGAGTGCAAAGCACGGAGGGATTGTTCAGATTGCGCATCAACGGTTCGGGCTATGTGCAGTGGCGGATTTGCGGGAGATTTTCTGTCGGAACGACAAAGAAAATCGAGCGGGAATCAGACCTGCACCCACCACCGAAACCGCCATGGCATATAGCCATTGTTAAGCACTGGCGTTAATGTTGACGCGGAAACTGAACCTCCTTTTCCTGCATGGTTTGGCACAGCCTTTGACCTAAACACAATGGCAGTATTCAACCGGCAACCGGATTTAAAAATGATTACTTTTTTGAAGATGCCTACACGGCACGCCGGATAAGTTCAATTCCGCTGTGATTGTACTGTCAGGTTTCTTCAAAGAACGGATCACCATTCTATTCCAAAAATACGAAACCAGGGTGCCGGACTGCCACCGCTGTTCAAAGGCTGTGACAAACCATATGCCCCGGCGGGCGAAAAATTATTCAAATCCTTAAAGCTCTCAAGGTAGTTCAAAGAACGAAGGCCGTTCTGATTTCATTAAATTCACGCTTGGGCTTAACGGTCACATGTATGAAATGTTTGGGGTTTGCTGGCACGTCTCTGTCAACCGTTACAAAAGCTGATGCGGAGCAGAATGTTTCAAGTAATCACTAAGTCCCCAATTATTTTATACATGATGTTGTGGCCTGGCTATATTTTTCCTCCGTTGTCAGGAAACCGCTAATTGATTTCCGTCTTCTATTTCAATTTGGAATTTAACCGTTGCTTTCAGAGCTTTAAAAACTTTCAAGATAGTTGAAACGGTTGCGCTACTCGCTCCATTTTCCAACTTAGAAATCTGTGCTTTTTGAACTCCAATTAATTTTCCCAATTCTTCTTGGGTCATTTTTTTTTCTTTTCTAATCTGCTTCAGTTTCTCTCCCAATAATTCCATGCTGAGTTCAAATTCATATTGCTCTCTTTCAGGCGTACCTCGTTCTCCGAAGTATTTGTCCTCCAGCTCTCCTAAAGTCTTATATTTTCTTGTTTCCATTTTTTTATTTTGATTTATTCATTTTATCTCTTTTCTTTTCTTCGAAATACTCCCTCTTTATCTGCTCAGCTTTTTGTATTTCCGAAAGAGGTGTTTTGTTGGTCTTTTTTATAAGTCCATGAGTAGCAACAACCAAAGTCATTTCATCTTCTTCTGTGTCCCAAAATGCAAAGAGTCGATAATATTTACCGCTATCGTCAACTCTAAATTCAAATATTCCGTCACTACTTTTCAATTTAGTAAACCATTGTCCGAATAATCGTTCCTTGGTCTTACGCATAGCTTGAAACAATTTCTTTTTAGGATTAATTTCAAGTGAGTTGGTAAATTCTTCTGCTTGTTTAAGTAATATTACTTCAATGGGTTTTTCCATATTTGTCAATCACGATTAGTTTCCAAATATAGAAACATTGTTGACGAATTCAAAGTAATTTCTGTTAAAAATGGAAATCTCTGGTTTTCTTAGCTTGGCCACAACGGTTTGGCGGTATGAAAAGTTGCCGATTGCGGGCGATTTCCTATCCAGTTACACTAAAGTTGAAGCGGGCTACAACCCTTGAATAACCTACTGTCTCGGCAATTTTTTATACCGCGTGTTAGCGGTTCGGTGTTTATTTATCTATTTTAAAATCATATCTTAACATCAAATATTCTTTAGTCCCAGCCCACCAAATAAAGTCTTTCCTTTCGTCATAAATCCCTATTCCTTGCGATTGCCATTTATTTGCCAACATTAGTTCAAATCTGTATTCAAAAGGAATTAGTTTTTTAGTCAAACCGAATGAACCAACAGTCGCATATTTTGTCGAGTCAGGATATAGTGGTGGTGAATCAACGAACTCGTAATCAAGAATTCCAATTCTTGTAAAAAGTGTCGAATCATTTCTTATGTATGAAAGTGTTCCCCAAAAATAGCCTGGTAGATGCTCTCCATATAATGTATCGCTTGAATTATTTTTAATTTTAAAGAATGGACCTTTATAATGTTCATCTCCTAAATTTTCATTGTCAAGTAAAATGTCAATCGATTTTGGAGCACTATAGTATTTGTTTAGTCGAATATAGCCATTTATTACTTTGTCACCTTTGATAAAAATTTCTCCTTTTTTTATTAGTCTTTCTCTAAAATCGAAGCTGACTGAAATGTCTGTAATTATTTCATTACCATTCAAATCAAATTCATAGTCAATAGAATCTTTACCGTGATTTTCTGTTATATAAGAGACTGAAAGGGTATAATTTCCCTTTGACTTAAAATAGTTCTTTTCTGAAAAAACAAAGCTACTTACCGTGTCTACAAATAAGTTAAATATTTCTTTATTAGGGGATTTCAATATAATCTTTGCCTTAATGGGACTTATTGTCTTGTCTTTGCATTCATATGAAAAATGTAAATCATTTTGCCCATAAAGAGTCATTCCCATTAATAATAAAAGGGATGATATAATAAATTTAGCTATTTTCTGAATGTGTGTCATTTTTGTCTTTTTATACTGACCGCTAACGGACACGTGTATAAGTAGTGGCGGTATACGGGGCACTTTCCTGTCAAGTTACAATGAACTTGATGCGAGGTAGTACGCTTGAATACGCTACAACCCCCGCCATTACTTATACACGATGTTAGCGGTTGTGCATTTATGTCAATCTCTTTTTCCCATTTCCACACTCGGTTCCCACATCGAAATTGCAATGTTTTTTTTGTTCTTATTCCAAGTTTTAAAGTCTTCAAAATTTGCAATTCCCTCGTCAATTACAGCCTGATAAATGTCTATTCCTGAATATTTCTCACTCCTCTGCTCGCTTTCCCATTTTATTTTCAAAATTATTTGTCTTTGCTTTTCGGTCAAAACTGATTTTATTTTTTCGGTTACACGCTCAATTACGCCAGCATAAGCCGATTCGTTCTTAATGTGTATAATGTCAATCGTCCAAATGCGTTCCTGCGTTTCCTCATACCACAAGTGCCACTCCAAACACATATCATCTGCGTCTAACAGATTTCTGTATGTGACTTTTTTTATTTTCGGATTTCGGCTGATTTGAGCAATTGCACTGAAACTTTTTTCAATCGAAAAATCATTCGAGTAGGTATGAAAATCAATGTCTAACTTGTTCATTAAAAGTCCTGTCTTTACAGAACCGACCAAATTGCAAGTTGAATTTAGATTTTCCCAAGTTTTTTGAATTTCCAACTCGGCAATAATTTCAAATGCCTTTTCTATATTTCTTTTCGAGATACTTTCTAAATTTTCCATATTATCTACTTATTTCTGTCGGCTCAAACTGCACTACCTTGGCATTACCGCTAACGGTCTCGCGGTATGAAAAGTTGCCGATTGCGGGCGATTTCCTGTCAAGTTACACAAATGTTGAAGCGGGCTACAACCCTTGAATAACCTACTGTCACGGCAATTTTTTATACCGCGTGTTATGGGCAGTAATTAATTAATCCAACATGGTGTGTCTTTTACTTCTTTATCCCCGGTAATCAAATCTATTGTTCCTATGACACATGAATTTTCCTCATTTTCATATTGGGCTGATGCTTCCAAAATTAAATCACCATTATCATCATTTATTGTTATCATGTTTAAGCATAGTTGATTTACACCTGAATATCCTATCAAATCTTGCAAGGCGTTATCCATCGTAGTGTATTTTATTTTGTCAATACTTGACATTTTTATGATGTCTGAGGAAAATGCTCTATTATCAACCGCAATCTTAACTTTTTCCTTTGTCAAGTATGTGTCTCTTGGTAAATCTAATGTTGGATAATGCGTGTTGTCTGCATGTATTTTAATTATGAATTGGTCACAGTTATAGGCAATAGCCCAATCAACCTTAAATTTGTAACATATCCTAAATGAAATTCCATCTGCCCATGAATTTATCTCTGAATAACAATATTCTATGTGTGTGTCAATAAAATCTTGGCTTAAATTATTTTTTTCTTTAATCAAATCTTTCCAGATATTAAAATACTCTATACATAAATCACTTGAACACATTGTGTCTACTTTATAATTCTCAAGGTACTCATAATCTTCTGGTTGATTACAAGTCGTAGTCCGAATTTGCTTTTCTTTATCACAGTATGAAAAAACAAAAATCAACGCTATAAAAATCGATATTGGGTATCTCATAATCATTTTTTATTTAAGATGTCATTTGTCTGGTTTGGGTTGCGTTTTATTGCCCATAACGGTTTGCGTGTATGTGCAGTAGCGGATTAGTAGCACTTTCCTGTCCGTTTAGCACAAAGTTTCTTAGAAGCACAGACCTTCGATTTACCACTTCACCCGCTATTGCCACATACACGCTGTTACCCACAGTTATTTTTCATTTAGTTTCTTTCTGTACATATAGTCGGCAATTTTGAAGATAGCATAGTTCTTTTCTCGTGCAGTTTTATTAAAAAACTGTCCATTTGTTATTTCATCTATTTGTTGTCCAAAGAGAATAGAGTTTGTTCGGAATTTCAAACCTTCAAAGTCAACTACCCAAGGCGCGTAAAGATAGTTTGGCTTGTCGTCAGAGTTCTCGATTATTAATTTTTTTCCGTTCTGAAATACAATAATGATTCTTCTCCAATCGGTTGTAGTACTCCAATTCCCATATGCTTGCCAAAAGGCATTATTGATTTCTGATTCACTAAGAGTATAAAGTGAATCTGCAACTGACCTATAGAAATTGAAATCTGTGTTTTCTCCTGGAAATGAATACAAATTTTCAAAGTCAAAACGGTCTATACCTGATTTCTTTATCCGTTGTGCTTCTTTGTCAATGAATTTCTTAAATTTAATTATGTCATTTTCTGTGATGTTTAAATCATTCAACGATACTTTTACAAATCTTGAATTGTCAATTAGTTCAACCATCTGCTCTATTTTGTCAGCGTTTATTTCGGAAGTAGCAAGGGATAGATATTTTGAAGTACTTGATTTTCTATCAACTACAAACTTGTCGCCTTTTCTGATGTACGACCTTAATGAGTTATTTGAATGGAAACAACCTTGACTGCCATTTTCAAAATGAAATTCCTTAACCACGAGATTAGAAAAAAGACTTTCAGGTAAATTATATTCATTGACTGACTTTCCTTTTGGGTCAAAGGTGTATTGTTTGTTTAAACTTCGGTCTGCTAATATGATTTTACTACCAAACAAGGAAGCATTAGCGATTGAGAAGTCCACCGTTATAAACCTATACCACGTTTTTTTCTTCTTATCAAAATGTAATATAGCTTTATTCTCAAATCCATATTCTTCACCTTCAAATTGAAGCTTCAAATAGGGTTCTTGAATAGAAATTTCGTCTGTAAATAACTGAGAAACGATAAAGTTATCACGATTTATCTTATAAATATTTTCAAAAGTCAAAACGAAAAGACTGTTGTTTCTTATACCGATTGCTCTTGGATTATTCTCAATCGATTTATCTGATTGCCAAGCTTTAGTGAAATCTGGGTCATAAAGGCTTATACTCAAATCTTGATTAATGGTAAAAAGGTTTTCATTTTCGGAAACTTCAAAATCAATTATTTCAGGTAAGTAAGTCCAACTAATGGAATTGGATTTAGTAATAAACACTCTACCTTGTTGATTGATAATATAGTGATTCCCAAAAATTCTAATTTTCCTTATGTCGGGTCGTTCTTCTTTCGAAAGTCTTTCATATTTTTCCTGACTTAAAGGTGTAGGCAGTTTTTCCCAATTTTGGCAATTATCAGTTGTTTTGTAGAGTACGTTCCAAAACGAACCAAATAATCCTGTTTGTTCGTCTTTTGCAAAATGAATTGTTGAAAATCGTAAATTTCCTGTTGGTTCTACTTTGTCAAACGAAGTCCAAGTTTTCCCGTTATCTTCTGTATAATAAATGAGTTGAGAGTTACCACTCATCCAAGCTTTTCCGTTGTTGTTTATGTATGCCGCATCAATCCAACTGCTTTTACCGAAGATTACTTTGTCCCAGGTTTTCCCTTTATTACCTGACCAAAAAACAAAGTCTTGTTTTCCGTCTTCTTGAATAAACCCTGAAATCATTAAGATGTCTTCAGAGAAAAAATTTACTCTCTCAAAGGTTTTTCCCGTGCTAATATTGTATGGGTCTAATGAACCAAAAGGTCCGATATGCCATAGTTCACCGATTTGTTTTGTGTAGTATACATTTCCTGCTTTTGTAGCTACCCAAATTTCTTCGGATGGTGAAATTCCAAGTTCTGAAACTCCACCTGAAATTGACAATCTTGCCCAATAGTCACTTTGTCCAAAAACTGTCAATGGAAGAAGAAGGATTGTCAATATGTGCAGTGTCTTTTTCATAATTGTGGGTAACGTTCGGCGGTATGTGTTGTTGGCGCCGCTTCGGGGTGGCGCGTGTTTTTGCACTCGTGGTGCGATGCAGGGATATGATGTTGATTTGTTTATTCTCGCGTTGGCAAAAACTGTGACACCAGGCGGGAGCCCCTGGCGGGAGCCAGGGCAGGCCGCTCCGCCGACCACTTAACAGTCCTCTTTAGCCAGAAAGTTCTCGCGGTGCGGAGCGCCAATGACATATACCGACCTGTTAGGCT